>Ga0102589_1000117_pt1 | contig 223153 bp, 203 predicted proteins | sample AraplaMF_Col_mLB_FD_76858 | JGI IMG/M metagenome (GOLD analysis project Ga0102589, IMG submission 76858) | Arabidopsis root microbial communities from the University of North Carolina, USA - plate scrape MF_Col_mLB | ecosystem: Host-associated > Plants > Roots > Endosphere | place: USA... | reverse complement strand
AACTCGCTTCGCTCAAACAGCTGCGAGCCCTGATCCGCGAAACGCTGCGCTCCTCGGCGCAGCCAGAGGGGGGCGTTCGGGCCTTTGCTTCGCTCGGCCTTGGAATGCCGTTCGGGCCTTTGCTTCGCTCGGCCTTGGAATGCCGCTCGGGCCATCGCTTCGCTCGGCCTTGTGTTTGTCTTGTCCCCTCTCCCTCTGGGAGAGGGCTAGGGTGAGGGCTCCGGGCCTCGCAACTGGACCGAGCCTGCCCATCGCCGCATTCGTGCGGCCTACGACGCCGCAGGAAACCGGTGGTACATGAAGTACTTTCCATCCTGCTCCCACCCCTGCCGCCCATAGAGCTGCTGCGCCGACACGTTGTCGCGCGCGACATTCAACGAAATGCGCGCAGCCCCCAGCGACCACGCATACGACTCAAGAGCCGAGAGAAGGCGCGAGGCGACACCCTTGCGGCGCCCCGCCGCGGCGACGAACAGGTCATTGAGGACGAACACACGCGTGAGCGAGACCGACGAGAAGATCGGGTAGAGCTGCGCGAAGCCCACGGGCACGGCGCCGTCGTGGCAGAGGAACACCACCGACTCGCCATGGTCGAGACGCTCGCGCAGGAATGCACGTGCGGCAGACAGGTCGCCGGGCTGTCCCTGGAACTGGCGGTACTGGTCGAACAGCACGGCCAGTGCATCGAGGTCGGCCATCACGGCCTGGCGAACGGAGATCGTGGTCATGGGGCTGGTGGGCGAAAAGGGGAGCCGCGCAGGGTAGCAAAGCACGGCGCGTCGACGCGATTTACTTGTTTTCGGGTATGGCTGCACGAGGACCGCGACGACACACTCCGTTGCGTTTTTCAGCGCACCAGAGACACCATGCAAGCACTCCTTCGCGTCACGCGCCATCCTCGCTCCGGTCTCATTGGCCGGTCCTCCATGCTGCGCCTGCTGGGTGCCATGCCGCTCGCGGCGCTGCTCGTGGCCGGCGGGAGCTTCGCTGCCAGCTTCACCGGTGGCGGTCCCGGCGATGCCGGCATAGCGGACTCGGGCGGCGCGGGCGGTGGCGGTGGAGCCGCCGCACAGGCCCCTGGAGCCAGTTCCACGGCGATCGGCACCGGCGGCAGCGGCGGCACCTCGAACTCGGGCGCGACCGGTGGCGTGGGCGGTGCGGGCGCGAGCGCGAGCGGCCTTGGTGCCACGGCGATCGGCGGCGGTGGCACCGGCGGCTACGGTACGGCCGGCGGAACCGGGGGCACGGGCGGCAGCGGTGCCGCGGCGTCGGGCGGCGGGGCGATCGCCATGGGTGCAGGGGGGACGGGCGGCAATGGCTGCTGCGGATTCACCGGGCCCACGGGTGGCAACGGGGCCCAGGCCTCCGCCACGGGCGCGATCGCACTCGGCAGCGCCGACGGCACGCGCTCGGAGGCGGTCGCATCGGGCGCCGCGAGCACCGCGATCGGCGGCGCGGGCAATGGATCGGCCGGTGCCTCGGCCCAGGCCGCGGGCAGCGTGGCGCTGGGCAGCGGCAGCCAGGTGGCGAGCGGCGCGACCGGCAGCGTGGCGATCGGCGCGAACTCGGTCGCGAGCGCCGCCAACACGGTCTCCTTCGGATCGGCCGGCCAGACGCGCGGGCTGGTCAACGTCAGCATGGGCGCGGTGACGGCCACCAGCACCGATGCGGTCAACGGCAGCCAGCTCTATGGCGTGCAGCAGACGGCGAACGGTGCAGCGGCGGCGGCCAGTGCCGCGCAGACCACGGCGGATGCCGCGTCGACGGCGGCGAGCACGGCGCAAGGCACTGCCACGGCAGCGCAGACCACTGCCAATGCCGCATCGACGGCGGCGACCACCGCCCAGGGCACGGCCACGGCAGCACAGACGGCGGCCGCCGCCGCGCAATCCACGGCGAACGCCGCATCGACGGCGGCGACGACGGCGCAAGGCACGGCCACGGCGGCACAGACGGCCGCTGCCGCCGCGCAGGCGACGGGCACGGCCGCGCAGGCCGCCGCCGCCGCGGCGCAGACCACGGCCAATGCGGCGCAGACGACGGCCACGTCCGCCCAGGGCGCGGCCGCGACCGCGCAGACCACCGCCAACGCGGCCCAGACCGCCGCGAACACCGCGCAGGGCACCGCCAATTCGGCGCTGGGCCTGGCACAGAACTCGGCGCAGTACGGCGCGGGCGGCACCTCGCTGCAGCTCAATGCCAATGGCGGCGCGGGCACCACCATCGCCAACGTCGCGGCGGGCCAGAGCGCGACCGACGCGGCCAATGTGGGCCAGGTGCAGCAGGCGCAGCAGGGCGCGGTCAGCTCGGCGAACAACTTCACGGTGCAGCAGGTCACGGCGCTGCAGGCGCTGATGAACCAGGCGCTGGCCAGCGGCGTGTGCTCGATGAACGCCTCGGGCGCGGTGGCCTGCGGCAGCGGCTCGGTGTCCAGCGGCGCCGGCAGCACCTCGATGGGCACGAACGCGCAGGCGCTCGGCGAGGACACGACCGCCATCGGCAACGGAGCGCGCGCCGAGCACAAGGGTTCGGTGGCGATCGGCGCGGGCGCGCGGGCGCTGGCCGATCCCACCACCGCGGTCGGCAACAACGCGGTGGCCACGGGCAACAACGCGGTCGCGCTCGGCGCCAACACGCTGGCCTCGGGCAGCAACTCGGTGGCGCTGGGCCAGGGCTCGGTGGCCGACCGCGACAACACGGTGTCGGTGGGCAATGCCGCCACCGGCCAGCTGCGCGCGATCGCCAACGTGGCGCCGGGCCTGCTGGGCACCGACGCCGTCAACGTCAACCAACTGCAGCAGGCCGTGAGCGGCGCGGTGCAGCAGTCCAATGCCTTCGCCGCGCGCGGCGTGGCGGCCTCGCTCGCGATGCCGGCGATGCCGGCGCTCGCCGCAGGCAGGAAGTGGATGGGCGCGGCCGTGGGCAACTACGCGGGCGCGTCGGCGATCGGCTTCGCCTTCGGCTACCAGGTGAGCGAGAACCTCAACCTCGGGCTCGGCGTGTCGACCGCCACCAGCGGCGGCAGCGGCAGCCACATCGCGACGCGGGTGCAGGCGGGCTACGCCTGGTGAGGGCGGGCGGCCGCGCGCCGCTTCGCATCGTGCCGAACATGGATGTCGTTCGATTTTGAATGTCGTATAAACTTGGACGACGTTCAACTTTTAAGGCATCGCCTTGCCAGTCCCGGAGATCCCCGGCCGCCGCGAGCGGCGGCGCGTCCAGACGCTCGACCACGTGGCGGCCATCGCCATGCAACTGTTCGAGGCCCAGGGCTACGACGCCACCACGATGGAGCAGATCGCCCAGCAGGCCGACGTGGCCAAGGGCACGCTCTACAACCACTTCGCGACCAAGGAGGCGGTGCTCGCGCACTGGATCCACCTCGAGCTCGCGGCCGACACCGCGCGGCTCGCAGCGCTGGTCGGCGCGCCCGGCGGCTTCGAGGCGCGGCTCGCGCGGCTGCTCGAGGCCTCGGCCGAGTGGTCGCGGCGCCATCGCGCCTACCTGCTCGACTACTTCCGCTTTCGCTTCCTCAACATCGAGAGCGAGCTCGACGGCGGCGGCGATCCCGAGGGCCGGCCGCGCGACCTGATCGGATTGTTCGCGCTGTTGATCCGCGATGCGCAGCAGGCGGGCAGCCTGCGCGACGACCTCGCGCCCGAGCATCTCGCGCAGCTGCTGCACCACCTGTACTTCGGCGCGCTGATGCGCTGGCTCACGCTGCCGGGCCTGGAACTGGACGAGGAGTTCGCGGCGATCGTCGAGGTCTTCGTCGACGGCACGCGCGCCGGTGCCAAGGCCGCGCGGAGGAAGCGCGCATGAAGATCGCGGTCGTCACCTACGGCACCGAGGGCGATGCGCGCCCGCTCGCTGCGCTGTGCCATGCGCTCGATGCGGCCGGCCATTCCACGGTGCTGCTCGCCGACGCTTCCACGCTCGGCACCGCGCGGCGCCTGGGCGTGCGCTCGCAGGCGCTGGCCGGCGACATCCAGGGCGCGCTGGGCGCGAGCGGCTCGATCGCCAACGTGGTCGCGCAGAGCCACAACCCGGGCGCGGCCGCGAAGGCGCTCGCGGCCATCGCCAACGCCAATGCCGTGGCCTGGCTGCGGCAGACCGTCGAGGCGGCGCGCGGTTGCGACGCCATCGTGTCGGCGGGGCTCGCGGCCTTCGTCGGGCTCTCGGCCGGCGATGCGTTGCGCGTGCCGGTGATCGGCGCGGGCATGTTCCCGCTCACGCCCACGCGCGATTTCGCGACGCCCTTCGTGCCGCCCGCGAAGGTGCCGCGCTGGCTGCACCGCACCAGCCATCGCTTCGTCAACGCGATGCTGTGGCGCGCCTTCCGCCCGGCGATCAACGCGGCGCGCGCCGAGGTCTGCGGGCTGCCGGCACGCAGGAAGATCTGGGACGGGCATTCGATGCTCTACGGCTTCTCGCCGAGCCTGCTGCCGCGTCCGGCCGACTGGCCCGCCAACGCGGTGGCCTTCGGGCAGTGGCTGCCGCCCGCCGGCGCATGGCAGGTGCCCGCCGCGCTGCAGGCCTTTCTCGACGCGGGCGAGGCGCCGGTCTACCTGGGCTTCGGCAGCATGACGGGCTTCGATGCGGTGCGCATGCGCGCGCTGCTGGTCGAGGCGATGGCGGGCCGGCGCACGGTGTTCAACCCGGGCTGGAGCGGCATGGCGCTGCAGGGGCTGCCGGCCAACTTCCATGGGGTGGGCGACGTGCCGCACGACTGGCTGTTCGCGCGCATGGCGGCGGTGGTGCACCACGGCGGCTCGGGCACGGCGCATTCGGCGGCGCGTGCCGGCGTGCCCTCGGTGGTGGTGCCGTTCGCGGGCGACCAGTTCTTCTGGGCCCACCAGCTCATGCGTGCCGGCGTGGCACCCGCGGCGGTGGCCGGCACGCGGCTCACGGCGCAGGATCTGGCGCGCGGCATCGCCTGGACCGACGACGCGGCGGTGCGCTCGCGGGCGCGCGAACTCGGCGAGCGCATGCGCGCCGAGCAGGGACTGGCGCGCGCCGTGGCCTTCATCGAGGCCACGCTCGCGCGCTGATCACGGTCAGGGGCGCACCAGCGGGATCTGCAGGTTGGTCGGCCGGTTCTGCTCGGTGTCGAAGCCGCGGCCGTCGACGTGGCGCGCGCCCCAGAACAGCATGTCGCCGCGCAGGTGGACGAGGTCGTACTCCATGAAGTGGCGGCCCGCGGCCAGCCCGAAGGGCGCGAAGCTCTTGCCGAACACGCTCTGCGTGCCGCCGACTTCCCACTTCGCATAGCCCTGGCTCGCCACCTGGTTCAGCAGGTCGGCGAAGCCCTGGATCAGCGGCGTGACCTCGTAGGCCTCGTCGGCCACGAAGTCCACCTTCTGCGCGCCGGCTGCGATCGGGTGCGCGCCGCGCCAGAGCATGTGGCCCTTGATGAGGATGCGCGCGAGCGGCACCGCGCCGTTCGCGTCGGCCGAGTTGACGATGGCGAGCTCGAAGCGGTCGCCGGGCAGGGCCTTGAAGGCGCGCTTCAGGTAGAAGGGCTTGAGCGTGCCGTCGGCGTTCTTCGCGGCGCTGGGCCGGACTTCGGGCGCGATGCTGGTCCAGTCGCCTTGAATGGCTTGTCGGGTCTGTTCCTCGGTCATGGGTCTGCTCTGGTTGGAAGAAGAGGGAAGGGCGTTCGGCGCCGTGCCGCAGCCGGCGAGCGCCGCCGCGCAGGCGACCAGCGCCGTGGTGAAGGCCTTGCGGCCGTGCGATGCAAGCGTTGTAGCCATGGTCACTCCAGGGAGGCCGGCAGTGTGGAGCGGGAGGCCGAACGCTCGTTAACCCAAATCGGCAAAATGCGCGGGCCGGCATACGCTGGCAACCCACCGCCCCTTTGCCCGCGCATGGCCCTCACCCTCGACCTGTTCGACGACTTCCATCTGCACGGCGCCTCCGCGCCCGAATGGCAGCAGCGCTACCTGCAGCTGTCGCAGGGCGTGATGCGCAGCACGCTGGCCGAGGCGGTCTCGGGCGGGGTGCACGTGTTCCGCAAGTGGATGAGCGAGCGCGTGGTGCAGCAGGGCTGCCTGCCGGCCGGGCGGCTGTGCTTCGCGGTCGGCAACGGCCAGGGCGCCGGCATTCCGCGCGTGCAGGGCCGCGCGCTCGAGGACCACAGCCTGTTCCTGCTGCGCGCCGGCGACGACTTCACCTTGCAGCGCCCGCGCGGCATGGAACTGCTGGCCGTGACCTTCGAGGCCGAGCAGTTCCGCCGCCTGCTCGATGCGCGGCCGTTGCCGCCGCAGGCGCTGCGCCTGCTGTCGCAGCCGGTCTTGCGCGCGCCGGCCGAAGCCGTGGCGCGCTTGCGGCACGCCTTGCTGGGGCTGGTGCAGGGCGGCGACGCCGCGGGCGAGGAAGCCGCCGCGCGCATCGCCTTCGAGGCGCTGCATGCCGTGCTCGAGGGCGCGGCCGGCGCGCCGCCGGGCGTGGCCGGCAGCTCGGCGAGCTTCATCGTCTCGGAGTGCCACCGCATCGTGGCCGCCAGCGGTGCCGCGCCGCCCGACATCGAGGCGCTGTGCCGGCGCCTGCGCACCAGCCGGCGCAGCCTGCAGAACGGCTTCCGGCAGATGGCCGACACGACGCCGGTGCATTACCTGCGCAGCCTGCGGCTCAATGCGGTGCGCGACCGCCTGCTGGCCACCTCACCCGCGCAATTGAGCGTGTCGCAGGCGGCCGAGGCGCAGGGCTTTCATCAATTGAGCCATTTCTCGCAGCGCTACAAGGCGCTGTTCGGCGAACTGCCGTCGGCGACGCCGCGCGCCATTTCGTAGCGTCTCGCGCGCGGGACGCGTCGAGGACCTGCCTTTCGGCCTATTGCCGATGCCTGCAATGGAACGCGTGTCCCGGCTTTCCGCGAATGGATACTGAAGCCGGAGACACAGCAGACATTCGACAGATGCCCGCCTACATCATTGCCCAACTCGCCTTCACCGACCTCGAGGCCTACCGGCGTTATCAACGCGCATTCCCGGCCGTGTTCGCGCGCTTCGACGCCCAATTGCTCGTGGCCGACGAAGCGCCCGAAATCCTCGAAGGCGAATGGCCGCGCGACAAGGTGGTGGTGATGCAATTCCAGGACAAGGACGCCGCGCGCGCATTCCAGAACGATCCCGGCTACGCCGCGATTGCGCGCGACCGCAAGGCCGGCGCGGATGCGGTGGTACTGCTGGTGGAGGGGCTGCGGCTTCCGGGGCGATAGCCCGGCGGCGCAATTCGGCCGCCCCAAAAAGACATGCGGCCTCGAGGGCCGCATGTGCAATTCGAAAGCGCCACGGAAGACTTCGGGATGGCGCACCGGTGGTAGCGGCGCCGCCCGAAATCCGCCGTCTTATTTCGCGAGCAGTTCGTCGGGCGACTTGCCTGCTTCGAGCGCGGCCTTGAACCAGCCCGGACGCGGACCGCGGCCGCTCCACACATTGCCCTGGTCGTCCCTGAACTTGGGCGCATTGCCGGCGGCCTTGCGACCCTTGCGGACCTGGCGCGCGGCGGGCTTCGCCGCGGCGGCCGGGCGGCCCGGCGAACGGCCGAAACCCAGTTCGGCGGCCGTGAAGCCGTACACCTCGATGGCTTCGCGGATGCGTTCGAGAACGCCGTCGGCCTCCTTCTTGCGAAGCTGATCGGCTTCTTTCTGCAGTTGTTCGATTTGCTTCTGGACCTGTTGGAATGTCTTGGCCATGGAGATGCTTTGTATTGGAGTGAGGAGAAGAGAGCTGGCGAGATTAGGCCGCGAACGCATTTTTCGTTGTCAGCAATTGTCGCAAAATCGAAATCAGGACGAGTCGCCGACAGGTGGTCTGCAAAAAAGGCATCCGGTTTGGCCCGTCGCCAATCCATGCCGGCATCGAATCCGGCCCACCGACTTTATCTGATCGTGAAGCGGAATCCTGGATTCCTTTTTGGGAATTGGGGATTCGGGCTGGCGGGGGTGCGTGCCGATCGGTGAATGAATTCGACTTCACCGCATCGCGCGGGATTCGCTGCCGGTCTTCGGACCTGCAATTGGACGGCGGCAAAGAACTCGCACTGGAATACCCGGATGCCCGCATTCGGTGCGCGACCGGCAATCCCAATTCGGGCCCGCCACCCAATTCAGGCGGCGGAATTTATCGCCCGTCGGCCAGGAATGAACGCGGATCGACCGCGCGCCCGCCCACGCGGACCTCGAAATGCAGCTTGACCCGGTCGGCGTCGGTATTGCCCATTTCGGCGATCTGCTGGCCCTTCTGCACGGTCTGGCCCTTCTTCACCAGCGCGCTGCGCAGGTGGGTGTAGACCGTCATGCGCGAGCTGCCGTGGTCGATCATGAGCACGTTGCCGTAGCCGCGCAGGGTCTCGCTGACCGTGACCACGCCCCTGGAGGCGGCGACCACCGGCTCGCCGAGCTTGCCGGCGATGTCGACGCCCTTGTTGCTGCCGCCGTTGAAGCCCGCGATCACCGGGCCCGGGGCGGGCCAGGCCCAGTCGCCGGTGCCGACGCGCGAGGGCGGCGGGCCCGATTCGCGCGGGGGCGGCGGCACGGGCCGCTTCGACGGCTCGCGCTCGGCGCCCGCAGTGCGCGGCGGCTCCGACGCGCCGCCCGGCGGCACGATGCGCAGCACCTGGCCGACCTCGAGCTTGTCGGGGTCGTCGATGCCGTTCCAGCGCGAGATGTCCTGCATCCGGCGGCCGGTCTTCGAGGCGATGCGATACAGCGTGTCGCCCGGCTGCACCACGTAGTTGCCGGGGCCGCGCGCATCGCTCCTCTCGACGGGCGCATTGCCCGGGGATGGGGTGGAACAGCCCGCGATGGCCAGCGCCATCGTCAGGGCCACGAGCGGCGCGGCGTGCGTGCGCCAGTTCCTGCCTGTCGAAACCAAAACCGGATACCTCCTGGATCAAAAGCCGCCGTGCGCGGCGGGGCATGATCGCACGAGGCGAAGACGGGCCGTCCGGAAGGCGGCCGCGAGCCGGCGTAGGAGGCCGGGAGGCTCAGGCGATGACGTTGAACCAGCGCGTGGCGCTGGCGCCGTCGAAGCGCGCTTCCTGCCGCGCATGGGCGGCCTGCTCGAGCACCGCCGTGACCGGCCGTGCCGGGTCGCCGATGGCGAAGCCGACCTTGCAGTCCAGCCCGTGGCCGAGCGCGCGCGCGCCGCGCACCAGCGAGGAGCCGACGCGCTCCGCCGCCTGCGCCAGCCCGTCGCGCGGGCCGGTCAGCACGATGACGAAGGTGTCGGCGTCGACGCGCCCGCAGGCATCGCCGGGCCGCACCGACCGGCGCATGCGGCCGACGAAGGCCTGCAGCAGCCGTTCGGCCGCTTCCTCGCCGAGGCGGTCGCGCGCGCCGGCGAGGCCGCCGAGCTCGACGCTGATCGCGCACCAGAGGAAGCCGGGGCTGTTCTCGGCCACGCTGCGCGCCTGCCGCACCTGCGCGAGGAAGACCTCGGGCAGCGGCAGGCCGGTGATGTCGTCGCGCGCCATGTCGTCGGGCGCGGGTGCCACTTCGGCGGCCACGTCGGCCTTGGGCATCGCCTCGGCCGCGGGGCCGGGCACGGTGAGCGCGCGCGCGGTGGCGGTGGGCACCACCACGTCGGGCACGTTCAGGAACGCGGGCCGGAATTCGCGGTTGAGCCGGCGCGCGATCAGCGCCGAGGCGGCCAGGCCCAGCACGACCAGGCAGCTGCCCATGCCGAGCAGCGAGGCCAGCGGGTTGCGCGCGCTGCGATTCAGGGTGTCCTCGGGCACGCCGACCGCGACCCACCAGGCGGTGCCGGGCACCGGCGCGATGGTGGAGAGCACCTTCAGGCCGTCGAGCGTGAGCGTGCTGCTGACGCTGCGGTCGGCGCCGGCGATCTTCTGCCGCAGCTGCGGCGTGGCGTGATGGCCGAGGTAGCGGTCCTCGTCGCGCGAGCGCGCGACCACCTTGCCGCCGGCATCGACCACCGAGGCGACCCAGCCCTCGGGCCAGATCTGTTCGCGCAGCACCACGCTGAAGCCCTCGGGCCGCAGGCCGACGCGCACGGCCGAGGCATCGGCCAGCGGCTGCGCGTGGTGCGGGCGGTAGACGGCGAGGAGCGCGGCCGAGGCCTCGCCCGCGCCGGCCAGCACGTCGAGCGGCTGGCTCGCGCCGGGCAGGGCGGCGAGCAAATGGGCACTGGCGCGCAGCCGGTCGGCCTCGCGCGCCATCGCGGCGGCGGTGCTGTTGGCCTTGTCGAGCAGCAGCTGGCGCTCGCGGGCCTCGGCCTGGTCGCCCATGCGGGTGGTGACGTAGACGCTGAAGGCCAGCATCGGCACCAGCACGAAGAGCTGGACCGCGATCAGCCAGGGAATGAAGCTCGCCGGGCGCGGGCGCGCGCTTTCCGGCTGGAAAGTGGTGCGTGGGGAGAGGCCGATCCGGTTCATGGCAGGTATGCGCTGCGCTGGAACCCGAATGTAACCTTTGGCCTTAAGGAAAGGTGACTAATTGTTGCCTGGCACGGGGGCTTTTTTCACGCCCCGGCGACCGGCGGTCGCTGGCGCGCGTGCCGGCGGCGCAGCCGGGGCGTCCTGCCGCTCCTGGCGGGCGGCCGCGATCATGGCGTCGAGCAGGCCCGGGAAGCGCCGCGCGAGGTCGTCGCGCCGCAGCCGCATGTAGCGCGCGGTGCCCTCGGCGCGGGTCTGCGTCAGGCCCGATTCGCGCAGCCGCGCGAGGTGGTAGGACAGCCGCGACTTCGATCCCAGCCCCAGGAAGCTCGAGCAGTTGAGCTCGGTGTGCTCGTCGAGCAGCAGCAGGATGCGGCGGCGCGTGGCATCGCGCAGGGCGTCGTAGACGGCCGACAGGTCGATGGCTTCGGTGGCCGGGTGCGGGAGCTCGGGGGGCGACATGGCGCAGCAGGGTAACCCAGCGACACCTCGCGTTAAGCCGAAGGACCCCAAGGGCCTCGAAGTTCAACGGTTATTGAACAAAGGCCGGCTTCGCAGTACGCTCGCGGCCCTTGTTCAACAGTCGTTGAACCAATCGGAAAGAAACGGATGCTGACAAAACTGATCTGGCTGATGGCGGGCGCGTTCGCCATCGGCACCGAGGGCTTCGTGATCGCGGGCATCCTGCCCGCGGTGTCGCGCGACCTGCACGTGACCATCGCGCAGGCCGGCCACCTGGTGATGGCCTTCGCCTTCACCTATGCGATCGCGGCGCCGGTCACGGCCACGCTGACCGCGAGCTGGCCGTTCGGCCGGCAACTGCGGCTGGCGATGGGCGGCTTCACCGTCGCCAACGTGATCGCCGCGCTCGCGCCGGGCTTCACCGCGCTCTTGATCGCGCGCGTGCTGCTGGCGCTGTTCGCGGGCCTGTTCATGGCGGCCGCGGGGTCGTACGCGGCCGCCTCGTCCGAGCCGTCGCGGCGCGGCCGGGCGCTGGCGCTGCTCTACATGGGCATGACGGCCGCGACCGTGCTCGGCGTGCCGCTGGGCACCTGGGTCGGCAACAGCTTCGGCTGGCGCGCCACCTTCTGGATGATCGGCCTGCTGTCGCTGGTGTCGCTGCTCGGCCTGACCCGGCTGCGCCCGCTCACGGTGCCCTGGCCCGTGCCCAGCCTGCGCGAGCGGCTGCGCATCGCCGCGCGGCCCGACGTGCTGATGACGCTGGGCGTCACGCTGGTCTGCTTCGCGGGCATCTTCGGTGTCTACACCTACCTGTCGCCGCTGCTGCGGCTGGTGGCGGGGCTGTCGGACGACGGCGTGGCGCTGGCGCTGCTCTCGTTCGGGGTCTGCGGCGCCATCGGCAACCTGCTGGGCGGCCACATGGCCGACCGCTTCGGCGCGCTGCGCGTGGGCGGCCTGGCGCTGGCCATGCTAGGCGCGGTGCAGGCCGGCCTGGCCTGGGTCGCGCATGCGGCGCCGCCGCAGGTCGCGGTCTACCTGGTGTTCGGGCTGATCATGGCCTGGGGCGTGGTAGGCTGGTCGTTCCCGCCGGTGCAGCAGGTCACCTTGGTGCAGCAGGCCCCGCAGGCGGTGTCGGTGGTGTTGTCGCTCAATGCCTCGGCGATGTACTTCGGCATCGCGCTGGGCGCATGGGTCGGTTCGCTGGTGGTGGCGGCCGACAAGGTGCGCTCGCTGCCCTGGGTGGGTGCCGCGGGCGTGTTCGCGGCGGCCGGCCTCGCGGCGGTGGTGCGCGGCCGGTTGCGGCGCGCGGCCCGGCGCGCGCAGGCCGCGCCGCTGCCGGCCTGAACGCGTTCTCAGGCGGCCTGCAGCGCCGCGAAGCCGCGCCCGAGGTCGGCCACCAGGTCGGCCGGCGCCTCGAGCCCGACATGCAGCCGCACCACCGCGCCGCGCGCGCTCCAGTCGCTCACGCTGCGCGCCGCGCGCATGTTGGCCCAGGCCACCAGGCTCTCGTAGCCGCCCCAGGACGAGCCGCGCCCGAACAGCGACAGCGCGTCGACCAGCCGCTCGACCGCGGCCGGCGCGATCTCCGGTCGCAGCTCGAAGGACAGCAGCCCGTTGGTGCCGCTGCAGTCGCGCCGCCAGAGATCGTGGCCCGGGTGCGTGGGCAGCGCGGGGCAGAACACGGTCGCGACCTCGGGCCGTGCCTGCAGCCAGCGCGCGACCTCGAGCGCATGCTGTTCGTGCAGGCGCAGCCGCGCCGACAGCGTGCGGATGCCGCGCAGCACCAGCCAGGCGTCGTCGGGGCTCACCGTCATGCCGAAGGCGTCGCAGCGCTCGTTGAGCGCGCGCCAGGCCTCGCGCGTGGTGGCCACCGTGCCCATCATCACGTCGGAGTGGCCCGAGAGGTACTTGGTGGCGGCCATCAGCGAGATGTCGGCGCCGAGCGCGAGCGGGCGGTACTGCAGGCCCGAGCCCCAGGTGTTGTCGGCCGCCAGCAGCGCGCCGCGCGCATGCGCGAGCGCGGCCAGCTTCGGCAGGTCGCACATCTCGTAGACCAGCGAGCCCGGGCACTCGGCGTAGACCAGCCGCGTCGCGGGCTCGAATAGCGCCTCGATGCCGCTGCTGTCGGCCGCGAAGAAGCTGCAGCGGATGCCGTAGGGATCGAGGAAGGAATGCACCAGGTGGCGCGCCGGCTCGTAGACGCTGTCGGACATCAGCACGTGGTCGCCGGGCTTGAGGTAGGACAGCAGCACCATGCCGATGGCCGCGAGGCCGGTGGGAAAGAGCCGCGTGCGGTGGCCGCCCTCGAGCTCGCTGACCGCATCCTCGAGCGCGAAGGTGGTGGGCGTGCCGCGCGCGCCGTAGCTGAAGACGCGCTCCTCGCCGCGCCGCGCGCGGGCGTCGCGCATCGCGGCCACGCTGTCGAACACCACCGTGCTCGCGCGCACCAGCGGCGGATTGACCGGCGCGCCGCCCGCATGGGCCGGGTGCTTGCCGAGGTGGGCGATGCGGGTTTCGAGGGACAGGCCGGAGGAGTCGGTGGGCGAGGCGGGCATGGGCTTCTTCTCTGACGTGAAGGCGGTCGCCGATGCTAGTCGGCGCGCGCGCCCGACAGCTTGACGATGCGCGACCAGCGCTCGATGTCCTGCCGCAGCTGCGCCGCGAAGGCCTCGGGCGTGTTCGCGACCACCTCGCTGCCGCCGTCGGTCACCTGTTTGTTGACCTCGGGCAGGTGCAGGGTGCGCACGATCGCCTCGTTGAGATAGGCCACGCGTTCGGGCGGGGTGCCGGCCGGCGCGAAGAAGCCGTACCAGTCCTCGAAGCGCGCGTTGGCGTAGCCCAGTTCCTCGAGCGTGGGCACCTTCGCGAACACGCCGATGCGGCGCGGGCTGGTCACGGCCAATACTCGGAGCTTGCCGTTCTGCACCATGCCAGCGACCGAGGCGGTGGAGGTCACGAGCACGTCGACCTGGCCGCCGAGCAGGTCGGTGAGCGCGGGGCCGGCGCCCTTGTAGGGCACGTGCGTCAAGTCGACGCCGTTGTCCTTCTGCAGCACCACCCCGACCAGGTGCGAGAGCGTGCCGTTGCCGGGCGTCGCATAGGTGAGCTTGCCGGGGCTGGCCTTGGCCTTCGCGGCCAGGTCGGCGAAGGACTTGAGCGGCGAGTTCGCTTCCACCACCAGCGCGAGCGGCGCCGCGTTGATCTGCGTGATCGGCACGAAGTTCTTGACCGGGTCGAAGCCCGGCGCCGCGTACAGCGCGGGGTTCACCGCCATGATCGAGACCTGCGAGGTCAGCACGGTGTAACCGTCGGCCTTGGCATCGGCCACCGCCTTGGCGCCGATGTTGCCGCCCGCGCCGCCGCGGTTGTCGACCACGGCCGGCTGGCCCGTGATCTCGGCCAGGCGCGTGGTCACCAGGCGCGCGGTGGCGTCGTTGCCGCCGCCCGGCGGGAACGGCGAGACGAAGCGGATCGCCTGCGTGGGATAGCCGTTGCGCGCGGGCAGCGGGTCGGCCGCCGCGCCCTGCAGCACGAGGGTCGCGCTCCACGCGGCGGCGAACAACCAGCGCGCGCGGCGCATGCGGGACGGACGGTGCGTGGAAAGGCCGGAAGCAGTCGACATGGTGAACTCCTGGACGGAACGGACGAGGACGAGCGAAGGCCGGACCGTGGCGCGAGGCCGCGGTCCGTGGACTGGCGGAGACGGGGAACGAGGGCTACGCGCCCGGCGCGCCAGGCAATCGGAAGGCGGCGCGCTCCTGCGCGTCGAGCTGCGCGACCAGCCCGGTCTCCCAGGCGAGGTAGCGGCGCGCGGCCTCCTTGTTGCCGTCGTGGCGGTCGTGCACGAAGAACAGGTAGTCGATGCAGTCGGCATCGCTGGGCAGCGCGGGCGTGGCTTCGAGCGGCAGCCCGGCGGCGCGCCAGGCGGCCATGCCGCCTTCGAGCAGCAGCGGCGCCGCGTGGTCCGCGAGCTCGGAGGCGGCGGCCCAGGCGGCGAGCGCCGGGTCGTCGGCGACGAGCACCAGAGGCCGCGTCTCGCCGCGCAGGTCGTCCGCCAGCCGCGGCCGGATCGACCAGCGCGCGCCCGCGATGTGGCCGGCGCGGAACGCCATGCCCGGCCGCAGGTCGACCAGCGCGACCTCGCCGTTCGCAACGCGCGCCGACAGCGCACGCGCATCGATCGTGGCGAGCGGCTTCGGCATCGGCGCATCGATCGCCTCGAGCGTCAGCCCGCTCGCGAGCCCGCCCTCGAGCACGCTCGCGTCGTGGCCCATCTGGCGCAGCCAGCTCGCGACCGTGGGCGCGCGCACGCCGTCGCTGTCGAACAGCACCAGCCGCGCGCCGCGCACGCCCAGGTACTGATCGGCCGCCTGCAGCAGCTGCCCGCCCGGCGTGTGCTGCGCGCCGGGCAGGCTGCCGGCCGCGAACTCCTCGGGCGTGCGCACGTCGCACAGGAACAGGCTGCGGCCCGCGTCGCCGGCCCAGTCGCGCACCGTGCGCGCATCGACCGTGGGCACGCCGAAGCGCGCGGCCAGTGCCTGCGCGGCGCCGCGCAGCTCGGTGTTGCCGCTGTCGTCGGCATAGCGCGCGGTGCCGCCGTGCGCCAGCGCGTGGTCGGCCAGGTACCAGCCCTGCGTGCCGTTCTCCAGCGCATAGACCGGGTTCGGAACGCCGAGGTTGATCAGCGTCTGCGCGCCGATGATGCTGCGCGTGCGGCCCGCGCAGTTGACGACGATGGTCGTGCGCGCATCGGGCACGAGCCGGCGCACGCGGTAGGCGAGCTCGCCGTTGGGGCAGCAGGTCGCGCCCGGGATGTTCATCTTGAAGAACTCGCTCACGGGCCGGCCGTCGAGCACCGCCACGTCGTCGCGGCGCGCGAGCATGGCGGCGAGTTCGTCGGCGCCGATGCGGGGCGTGTGATAGGCCTCCTCGGCCAGTTCGCCGAAGGTCTTCGAGGGCAGGTTCACGCCCGCGAACAGCGCGTGGCCCGCGGCCTGCCAGGCGCGCGTGCCGCCTTCGAGCACGTGCACGTCGCCGTAGCCGAGCGCCCGCAGGCGTTCGGCGGCGCGATCGGCCACACCCCGGCTCTCTTCGTCGCCGCCGTCGTAGGTCACGACGCGCACGCCGCGGCGCGGCAGCAGGCGCGGTGCATCGAGCTCGAGCCGGCTGAAGGGCAGCGGCACGCCGTGGAACAGGTGCGACTCGCCGTACTGGCCGTGCTCGCGCACGTCGAGCAGCGCGATCTCGCCGCCGTCGTGCAGCCAGCGCTTGAGGGTCTTCGGGTCGATGGAGGTCATGGGAGAACGCAGAGGAAGGAAGCGAGGGGAACCGGTTCAGCGCCGCGTCTGCACGCCGATGCCCATGGTCTGGCAGGTGCCGGCCGCGAGGTCGTAGGCGGTGCGGCGGTCCAGCGTCTCGAGCGCGCGGCCGTACATGTGCAGGTGGCGGATGGTCTGCTCGCCCTGGATCTCGACCGAGTGGATGTCCTCGGGCATCAGCGCGATGCCGGCGCCGGGCGCGACCACCACCAGCGCGGTCTCCTCGAGCCGGCCCACGCCGGGCACCGAGCCGTCGTCCAGCCGCTGGTAGACGCGGTTGTGCTCGGTGCCTTCCACCGCGGCGATGCAGGCCCAGGTCGTGTGGTTGTGCGGCACGATGCGCTTGCCCGGGCGCATCACGTTGAGATAGAGCGCATAGCTCTGGTCGGCGTCCTCGGCGATCAGGTAGCGCGCCTGGTGCTCGCCGGGCTCGGGCGGCGGGTAGTCGCCGGCCTGCCAGTACTCGGTGCGGGCGGCCAGGCCCTGCAGTGCGTCGAGCACCTCGGCCAGCTTCTCGCGCGTCGGTTCACCGCCGTCGATGGTTTTCTTCATCTGGCCGATGGCGTTCTGGACGGCCTCGCGGCGCGGGGCGGATGCGGTGCTCATGCGGTTTCTCCTGTGGGGATGCCTGATTTCTGTGCAGCCACTGTAGTGAGCCCGGCGCCGCCGAACAATCCAGCACGGGCGCAAAACACATCAATAAAATTAATGGATGCCCACGCTCGACCTCGAACTGCTGCGCACGCTCGCGGCCGTCGTCACCCATCGCAGCTTTGCCGCCGCGGCGGTGCACCTGGACCGCACGCAGTCGGCCGTCACGCAGCAGATGCAGCGGCTCGAAGAGCAGATCGGCCATCCGCTGTTCGCCAAGCAGGGCCGGCAGAAGCGGCTGACCGAGCACGGCCAGCGCCTGCTCAACTACGCGCACCACCTGCTGGCGCTCAACGACGAGGCGCTGCGCAGCCTGCGCGAGGGCCAGCTCGAGGGCAACCTGCGCATCGGCGCGCCGCACGACGTGGCCGAGACCATGCTGCCGCTGCTGCTGACCGAGGTGGCGCGGACCTCGCCGCTGCTGCAGCTCGACATCCACGTGGCGCGCAGCCCCTACCTCATGACCTCGCTCAAGCGCGGCGAGGTCGACATGATCATCTCGAACCGCATCGACACCCAGTTCGAGGGCGTGGTGCTGCGCAACTCGCCGACCGTGTGGCTGTGCGCCGCGGGCTACGTGCACGACCGCGCGAAGCCGGTGCCGCTGATCATGGCCGACGGGCCCAGCATCTTCCGGCGCATCGGCCACGAGGCGCTCGACGCGGCCGGCGTGGCCTGGACGCCGCGCTACACCTCCTCGAGCCTGATCGGCATCAAGGCGGCGCTGCGCGCGGGGCTCGGCGTGACGGCGCGTGGCGTGGAGCAGCTCGACGCGGGCCTGCGCGTGCTCGGCGTGGGCGACGGCATGCCGCGGCTGCCCGACCTGGCCTACCACCTCTACGTGCGCAGCCACGTGGTGAACCCGGTCACGCGGCAGGTGTTCGAGCACCTGAAGAAGCACCTGCGACTGCCGCGCACCGACGCGGCGGGCTGAGCGGCGCTGAACGGTGCCGGTGCGCTCAGCGCGCCGCGGTCGAGGCGTGGGCGTGGCCGTCCTGCTTGGCGCGGTACATCGCCTGGTCGGCGGCCGCCAGCAGGTCGCGCGGCGTCTCGCCGCCGCCGCCCAGCGCGATGCCCACCGACACGCCGATCAGCGTGCGCGCGCGCGCCAGCTGCAGCGGCTCGGCGATCGCCTCGATGCAGCGCTGCGCCAGCACCTGCGCGCCCTGTTCCGCGGGCTCGGCGAGGCCGGTGGCGAGCAGCACGAACTCGTCGCCACCGATGCGCGCCACGGTGTCGGTCTGCCGCACCAGCGCCTGCAGCCGGCGTGCGATCTCGCGCAGCGCCAGGTCGCCGGCCTCGTGGCCCAGGGTGTCGTTGAGCCGCTTGAAGCCGTCGAGGTCGAGGTAGAGCACCGCCACCCGCTGCCCGTGGCGCGCGGCATGGGCCAGCGCCTGCTGCAGCCGCTCGTCGAGCAGCTTGCGGTTGGGCAGGCCGGTCAGCGTGTCGTGATGGGCCAGCCGCGCCAGCGCCTGCTGGTTGTCGACCAGCTTGGCCAGCAGCCGGTTGAAGGCCTGCGTCAGGTGGCCGATCTCGTCGTCGCGCACCACGCGCAGCGGTGCCAGCGGCAGCTCGCCGCGCGTCATGCGGTCGGCCTGGTCGGCGGCGCGCAGCAGCGGGCGCAGCAGCCAGGTCATGATCAGGCCGATCACGATCAGCACCATCGTCACGGCCGGCGCGCGCTGCTGCAGGATGAAGGCCTGCATGCGCGCCACCGGCGCCAGCGCCTCCGCCACCGGCAGCCGCGCGACCACGAACCAGCCGGTGGTCGGCACCGAGGCGATGGCCGAGATCTCGTCGATGCCGCGGGCGTTGCGCGTCGTGCCGCTGCCGCGGTAGCCCTCCATCGCGCGGTCGTGCAGCGGGTTCACGCCGTCGGGCGGCGTGGGGGTGAGCATCATCGTCGCATCGGTGGAGGCGACGAACAGCCGGTCGCGCGGCGAGATCACGAGGATGCCGCCGGCCTGGCCCACGCGGCCTTCGAGCAGGTGATCGAGCAGGCCATCGGCCGTGAGGTCGGCGGTGCCGAGCAGCACGGCCACCACCTCGCCGCTGCCGTCGCGCAGCGGCACGGCCATCGGCAGGGCCGCATGGTGCTGCGCGGTGGCCTGCGCCCGGCCCACCGCGCGACGGCCGGCGCGCGCGGCCGCGAATTCGAGTGCTTCGGTCGCGAACTGGCCCTCCTCGTCGAGCCGCCTGCCATCGGGCGTGGCGAGCGCCAGGCCGAGCGGGAACAGCGGGTTCAGCGCGCCGCGCTCCGAGAGCCACGCGTGCAGCGGCGCTGGTTGCGCCAGCAGCTCGGGCGGCACGGCCTGCGCCAGCCGCTCGAGGAAGGCGAGCCGTTCCACCAGGTAGTTGTCGACGTCGCGCGCCACGTAGGCGGCCAGTGCCGTCTGCTGCGAGGCCACCGACTGCGTCAGGTCCTCGCGCAGGAAGCGGCTGAGCTGGATGTAGCTGGCGGCGGTGCCGACCATCGCCATCACCAGCCCCATCACCAGGAGGCGGACAACCAGGCTGCGAGCGGATTTTCGGAGAGTCACTCTGGCGGCGGGTCGTGAGGCGGGGAGGTGCGGGACTGTAGCCGAAGCCTCCGCGCCGCCGCCATGGCGGGGGGCTTCAGGTCGACCAGATGCGCGGCGTGGCGGCCGGCAGCGACCACAGCTCGGCGCGCCAGTCCTGCCATACCTGGCGCAGCAGCCGCATCGCGGGTTCGACCACCGGCGCGAGCACGCGCAGCAGCACCACCTCGGCATGCGGGCTGGTGGCACCGGCGCTGTCGGCCAGGCCATGGGCCTCGATGCGTTCGCGCGCGAGCGCGAGCAGCGCCTCGCGCCGGGCGCGCGCGGCCGGCGTGCCCGCCACGTAGAACAGCGAAGCCAGGCAGCGGTGGCCGCCCAGGCCCAGCGGGCTTTGCAGCAGCCGCTGGTCGGCCGCGTCGATGCGGCCGCGCTCGAGCCACACGCCGGGCGCCTCGATGTGCTGCAGCAGGCTGCCGCGCTCGAAGGGCTGGCGCGCATGCGGCAGGCCCAGCGCCGTCACGTCCCAGCCGATCATCTCGGCGCCGGGCTCGGCCTCGATGGCGATGCGGTTCTCGGCCATGCAGCCGCTGTAGCAGATGGCCTCGAGCGGCAGCCATTCGAGCCGCGCGCCGGCCGCCAGGCGCAGCCGGGTGCGCTGCACCGCGCGCTCGCCCTCGCTGCGGTAGAAGCGCGAGGCGCCGGGCGTGGTCACCAGGCCATGGCTGCCCGCGGCGGCCTCGACCTCGATCTCGAGCGTGTCGCCGCCCACCAGGCCGCCCGGCGGATGCACCAGCACGTTGTGGCAGACGGTGTCGCCCTCGGGATAGAGGCTCTGCAGGATGCGCAGCGGGCCGTCGTGGCGGAAGCGGGCGACGGTGCGCTCGGCTTCGTGGCGGTAGGAGAGATGGAGGCGGGCGTGCCAGGGCATGCGGGGGAGTCTAGGTCCTCGCGGTGCGCCGCTTCAGGTCTTCCAGGCGCCGTCGTGCGCGGCGCTGGCCTCGTCGACCAGCGCCGGGCCGATGCATTCGATCGGATGCGGCGAGGCGCGGAACACGTCGCGGCACGACAGCTCGGCATCGCGCTGGTCCTGCCGCTCGCCGCGGAACACGCGCAGCCGCTCGGCGTCGATGCCGAACACCACGCGGCCGATGTTCGACCAGAAGATCGCGCCCGCGCACATCACGCAGGGCTCGCCCGAGGCATAGAGCGTGGCGCCGGCCAGCTCCTCGCGCGAGATGCCGCGGCCCGCGAGCGCGCGGATCGCGTTGGTCTCGGCATGGCCGGTGCAGTCGCCGGTCTCGCCGGTGTTGTTGTAGGCCTCGCAGAGCACTTCGCCCGCGGCCGAGACAATGACCGAGCCGAAGGGCCGGTTGCCGCGCCGGCGCGCGAGGTGCGACCAGACGATGGCCTTGCGCAGGTAGCGGCCGTCGCGTTCGTCGAGCGCGGTTTCGGCCGGGTAGGTGGGGGTGGTGGTGCTGGGGGAGTTCATGCCTTGGGAAGTGTGCGTTCGGTGCGCGATGGAAGCATCGTGGTGTTGAAGATGGCGTCGGAGGCGGGCTTGACCTTCAGACCGAAGACGTCGGCCACCTCGTCGACCTGCCGTTCCAGCGTCAGCTTGCGGATGTCGCCGAGGCCGTGGCCGCGCGTGTCGGCGGCGCCCACGTACTGGGCCGTGATGCCCCAGCGCTCGCGCTCGATTTTCTCATCGAGGATGGGCTCGCGCTGGCGCATGGCCGCGATGCTCGGCCCCGGATCGGCGAAGGTCTCGACGATGGCGCGGTTGCTCGCGCGCAGGAAGGCGGCCACCAGCTTCGGGTTCTGCGCCACCAGGTTGCTGCTCGCGAGGATGGCGTTGCCGTAGAGGTCGACGCCCGCGTCGGCGTACTTGAGCACCGACAGCGTCTCGGGCCCCATGCGCGCGAACAGCGAGACCGCCGAATCGTGGAAGTAGGTGGCGGCATCGACGTCGCCGCGCACCATCACGTTGTCGCGCGCGCTGAAGTCGGTGGTCTGCCACTGGAAGGCGTCGGCGCGCAGGCCCTGCCTGCGCGCGACCAGCGGCCAGGCGCGCCGCGTCGATTCGACCGCGGCGGCCGCCACCTTCTTGCCCGCGAGGCTCTTGAAGTCGCCGGTCACGCCGCGGTCCTTGCGGCCGATGATCACGAACGGCGCGCGGTTGTAGTACTGGTAGACGGCCTGCACCGCCGGCGTACCGGGGTTCTGTGCATTGAACTCGACCAGCGAGCTGATGTCACCCAGCCCGAGCTGGTAGACGCCGCTGGCGATGCGGGTGATGGAAGCCACCGAGCCGGTGCCGGTGTCGATGCTCACGTCGAGCCCTTCCTCCTTGTAGTAGCCCCTGGCCAGCGCGAGGAAGAAGGGCGCGGTCTGGCCGTTGATGCGGAAGTCGAGCGTGAACTTGAGCGGGGTGAGCCGGCCGTTGCCGCCCTGCGCGAGGACGGCCGGAGCGGCGAGGGTGGCGGCGCTGGCCGCGAGGAAGGATCGACGGTGCATGGGAAGCCTCGGAATCTTCGGTTCTTGAATCCGTTCGCTCTCCTGGGACAGAGGGCGGCGGGCACTTCAAGAGCAATTTCCGGGCGGGCGCACGTTCGTGGTGCGTGCGCTGCTGAACGCTTCTACTCTTGGTGTCGATCAAGCAGAAGGCATGCCAAGGGTTCGGCGCCTTGGGTATTGCGCCTTGTTCGGGCAGGAGGGCCGGGGCTTGGCAGGGCGCGCGCGCCGCGCGACAATCCGGGCGCGCAATTTGCAAGGCAGCTTGCGCAGAGTAGAAGCGTTCAGCCCCATCGTCATCGCGCCATCGCGGTCCGGCACGGGGTGGGAAATTGCTCTTTCAGTTCGTCCCACACGACCTCAGAAGGAGTCCGCCCATGCTCGTCACCCGTCAACCCGTCTTCCGCAAGTTCTGGCATGCCGTCATGCCGCTCACCGATCTCGCCCAGGGGCCCAAGCCCTTCCGGCTGCTCGGCGAGGACATCGTTCTCTTCCTCGACGCCGAGGGCCAGCCGGCCGCGCTGCGCGACCGCTGCTGCCACCGCACCGCGAAGCTCTCCAAGGGCTGGTGCGTCGATGGCGCGGGCCAGGCCTGCGCTCAGGGCGCGATCCAGTGCGGCTACCACGGCTGGACCTACGACCGCGGCGGCCAGGTCATCCGCATCCCGCAGTACGAGCCCGAGCGGCCCATTTCGCCCGACTACCGCACCACGGCCTACCGCTGCACCGCGCGCCATGGCTATGCGTGGGTCGCGCTCGAGGAGCCGATCGCCGACATCCCCGCGATCCCCGAGTTCGACGATCCCGGCTACCGCACCATCTTCCAGTTCCACGAGGAGTGGCAGACCAGCCCGCTGCGCGCGCTCGAGAACTCCTTCGACAACTCGCACTTCAGCTTCGTGCACCGCGCCACCTTCGGCGTGGCCGCGAGCCCGAAGCCGAGCAAGTACGAGCTGGTCGAGAACGAGGCGGGCTTCTACGCCGAGACCGTCATCGAGGCGACCAATCCCGAGAAATTCCACGCGATCAGCGGCGTGAAGGACCCCATCACCACGCGCCACATGCGCAACGCCTATTTCCTGCCGTTCTCGCGCCGCCTCGACATCGAGTACCCGAGCGGCATCCGCCACATCATCATCAACTGCTTCACGCCGATCGACGACCACCGCATGCAGTTGTGCCAATGGCTGTTCCGCAACGACACCGAGGCCGACTGCCCGGCCGCGATGCTGATCGCCTTCGACGACGAGATCACGCGCGAGGACAAGGACATCCTCGAATCGACCGACCCCGATGCGCTGGTCGACACGCGCCGGCGCGGCGTCGAGTACTCGATGGAATCGGACCGCCCCGGCATGCTGATCCGCAAGCACCTGATGCAGCTGCTCGCGCGGCACGGCGAGGCCGAGGTGTACCGCGGCATGGAAGCCGCGGTGGCGGTCGCGAAGGCGGCCTGATTCAGGCCGTGGCCGGCGAGGTGCTCGGCCGCGCGGCGCGCGAACGGCCCTCTTCGTAGCGGTCCATCGCGAGACCGTCGGTGCGGATCTCGGGCCGCTGGCCGGTCACGATGTCGGAGATCAGCTTGGCCGAGCCGCAGGCCATGGTCCAGCCCAGGGTGCCGTGGCCGGTGTTGAGGAACAGGTTCGGATAGCGCGTGGCGCCGACGATCGGGGTGCTGTCGGGCGTCATGGGGCGCAGGCCGGTCCAGAAGCTCGCGCGCGGCAGGTCGCCGCCCGGGAACAGGTCGCTCACCACCTTCTCGAGCGTGGCGCGGCGGGCCGGGTTCAGGCGCAGGTCGAAGCCCGAGAGCTCGGCCATGCCGCCCACGCGGATGCGGTTGTCGAAGCGCGTGACGGCCACCTTGTAGGTCTCGTCGAGCACGGTCGATTGCGGCGCCAGCGCTTCGTCGATCAGCGGCACCGTGAGCGAATAGCCCTTGACCGGATAGACGGGAATGTCGAGGCCCAGCGAGGCGATGGCCGCGCGCGAATAGCTGCCGAAGGCCATCACGTAGCGGTCGGCCGTGAGCACCTTGCCGGCCGTGGTGCGCACGCCGCTGATGCGGCCGCCCTCGGTCTCGAGCGCCTCGATGCCCTGGCCGAAACGGAAGTCCACGCCCAGGCCGCGTGCGATCTCGGCCAGGCCGCGCGTGAACAGGTGGCAGTCGCCGGTCTCGTCGTTGGGCAGCCGCAGGCCGCCCGCGAGGCGGTCGCGCGCGCCGGCCAGCGCGGGTTCGACGCGTGCCAGCGCATCGCGGTCGAGCAGTTCGTAGGGCACGCCGCATTCCTCGAGCACCGCGATGTCGCGTTGCACCGCGTCGAGCTGCGCCTGGGTGCGGAACAGCTGCAGGGTGCCGCCGGTGCGCTGCTCGTACTGCAGGCCGGTCTCGGCGCGCAGCGCCTGCAGGCAGCCGCGGCTGTACTCGGCCACGCGCATCATGCGTTCCTTGTTGATCGCATAGCGCTCGGGCGAGCAGTTGCGCAGCATCTGCGCCATCCAGCGCAGCTGGAACAGCGTGCCGTCGGGGCGGATCGACAGCGGCGCGTGCTTTTGGAACATCCACTTGATCGCCTTCAGCGGAATGCCGGGCGCGGCCCAGGGCGTGGAGTAGCCGGGCGACACCTGGCCCGCGTTGCCAAAGCTGGTTTCCTCGGCCGGACCGGCCTGCCGGTCGAGCAGGGTGACATCGGCGCCCGAGCGCGCGAGGTAGTAGGCCGTGGTGGTGCCGATCACGCCGCCGCCCAGAACGATGACTTTCATGGTGTTTCCGCTGATTCGAATGGAATAGCAAGAATTTATGCGTCAGAATGAAGTGGATTCCACTGTTTTCAAGCGTTCGGCAGCGGAATCCCCTGTGTAGAACCTTCCTATGCGCCGCGCGGAGTGAAAGTGCCCGAGCTCGACCGAATCGACCGCAAGATCCTCGACCTGCTGCAGCGCCAGGGCCGCATTTCCATGACCGAACTGGCCGAGCGCATCGGCCTCTCGGCCTCGCCCTGCGCCGAGCGCGTCAAGCGCATGGAGCGCGACGGCGTCATCAGCGGCTACCACGCGCGCGTGTCGCCCGAGGCGCTGGGCAAGACGCTTCTGGTGTTCGTCGAGATCAAGCTCTCGGCCAAGTCGGGCGACGTGTTCGACAAGGTCAAACAGGAGCTGCTGCACATGCCCGAGGTGCTCGAATGCCACCTCGTGTCGGGCAGCTTCGACTATCTCGTGAAGGCGCGCCTGAGCGGCATGAGCGAATACCGCCACCTGCTCGGCGACATCCTCAAGAAGCTGCCGGTGGCGGCCGAGTCGCACAGCTACGTCGTGATGGAGGAGATCAAGGAAACCCTGATGCTCGCGACCGACCGCTGAAGGCACGGCTACCATCGCGCGCCCATGTCCCCCGACCCGATCACCATCCGCCCCTGGCGCCTCGACGACTTCGACGCCGTCAAGGCCATCCTCGACGACACCTTCGCGAGCACCTGGCTGCCGCAGCTCACGCCCGAGGCCGCGCGCGGCTACCGCGAGAGCGGCGAGCCCGTGGGCTACATCGACGAGATGGGGCCCGAGTTCTTCGTCGCCGAGATCGGCGGCGAGGTGGTCGGCATGGTCCACTGGCAGCGCGACTTCGTGCAGGCGCTGCACGTGCCCGCGGCGCATCGGCGCAGGGGCATCGCGCGCGCGCTCATGGCCTTCGCCGAAGCCGGCATGCGCGCCGACGGCATCGAACTCGCGCGGCTCGAGACCGACACCTTCAACACCGCGAGCCAGGGCTTCTACCTCGCGCTCGGTTATCGCGAGGCCGACCGCTATCCCGACCTCGAATGGCACAGCGGCTTCACGACCATCCTCTACGTGAAGCCGCTGCTTTCCTGACCCTTTCCTCCACCCCAAGGACACCGCCATGAGCATCTCGATCCGCCGCGACGGCACCACCGGCACGCGCCACATCCTCAAGATCCGCAACCACGAGATCGCGGTCGATGCCTCGCCGGCCGGCGGCGGCAACGACGACGGCCCCGAGCCGCACGATCTCTACGACGCCTCGCTGGCCGCCTGCAAGGCGCTCACCGTGCTGATCTACGCGCGCCGCAAGGGCATCCCGGTCGAGGACATCGAGGTCGTGGTCGATCGCGACGACAGCGAGGAGCGCAAGGGCATCTACCGGCTCGACTCGACGCTGCGCGTGAGCGGCAACCTCAGCGACGCGCAGCGCGACGAGTTGCTGCGCGTGGCGGGCAAGTGCCCGGTGCACAAGCTCATGACCGAGGTGAAGACCGAGATCCAGACCCGCTGGGCCGACTAGGCTCAGCGCAGCACGCGCCAGGCCCGCACCGCGCGCAGCAGCGACCACAGGCCGGCCTCGGCCGGTACCTTCTTCTCGTTGAACGACACGGCGATGTAGAGGTCGTCGGCCGGCACGTAGGCGACCACGCTCGTGAAGCCCTCGATGCCGCCGCTGTGGCCCAGCATCAGGCCCGGCCCGTCGGGCACGTCGTAGAGCTGCACACCCATGCCGTACGAGGCATTGCCGCCGCCGTAGGGGCCGAGCATCGCGGGCATGTCGACGAACATGCGCCGCACCGTGGCCGGCGGCAGCACCCGGCCGCCGAGCAGCGCATGCCAGAAGCGCACGAGGTCGCCTGCGGTCGAGGCCAGCGCGCCCGCGGCATGGGGCGTGGCGTATTGGTCGGGCGCATCGACCGGCCGGCCGCCCGCGTGGCCGCTGACCACCGGCAGTTCGACGCCGGGCCGGCGCATCGTCGTGTGCGTGAGCGCGAGCGGGCCGATCAGCCGCTTCGCCAGCACCTGCTCGAAGGACGCGCTCTCGAGCCGTTCGACGAGGGCGCCGAGCATCGCGTAGCCGGTGTTGCTGTAGCTCCAGTTCGTGCCGGGGCAGAACTGCGGCTTCTGCGCGAGTCCCATGGCGATGATCTCCGCGGGCGGCCGGTACTGCGTGCCGAAGTCGGGCAGCGCATTGAAGCTCACGAGGCCGCTGGTGTGGCGCAGCAGGTGCTCGATGGTGACGAGGCCGGCGTTGGGCGCCTCGGGGAACCAGCGCTCGATGCTGTCGCCGAGCGCGAGCCGGCGTTCCTCCACGAGCTGCAGCACGATCGCGGCGGTCAGTGTCTTGGCGGTGCTCGCGACCTGGAAGCCCTGGTCGGGCCGCACCGGCTCGCGCGGCTCGGTGCGCGCCAGGCCGCGTGTCGCCCGCCAGTTGCCCTCGCCGGGGATCGCGACCGCCACGCTCGCGGCCGGCACATGCTGCAGCATCCTGTCGAGCGCATCGCCGAGGCTCTGCTGCAGGTCGGCGGGCAACTCGCCGTCGATCGCGCGGCCGAAGTCGCGCTGCCAGATGGCATCGGGCGCGGAGCGCCGCGGCGGGCCGGCATAGGCGGCGCCGGCCGCGCAGCCCGCGTCGGCCCGCGCGCTGCCCCAGGGCAGGGCCATCGCGATCATCGTGGCCAGTGCGTTGCGGCGTGTCGGTTCCGAAAGCGTCGTCCTCATCCGATCTCCCTCAGCCCTGTTTGGCCGCTTCCGACTGCTTGCGCGCCGCCTCCACGCGCTTGGCGTAGCGGTCGCCCCAATCGGCGAGCGGGCCGAGCGCCGCGTTGAGCGTGGCGCCCAGCCTGGTCTCCGAATACTCGACGCGCGGCGGCACTTCGTGGAACACCTCGCGCGCGACGATGCCGTCGGTTTCGAGCTCGCGCAACTGCTGGATCAGCATCTTCTCGCTGATGCCCGGCAACATGCGCCGCAGCTCGCCGAAGCGGCGCGGCTGCAGGTGCAGCTCCCAGAGGATCAATGCCTTCCATTTGCCGCCGATGACCTCGAACGCGGGGCCGATGCCGCAGACGTAGAGCTTCTTCGCTGCCATGCCGTTCTCCAATACTGTCGTTTTGGTAAGTACCGCACTTTATCGTAGGTACTTGACCATCGGGAGGTGCCATTTCTACGATGCAGCCATCGTCAATCCTCTTCGGAACATCCCATGAGCAGCAAGCAGGAGATCACCGTCATCGGCCTCGGTTCGATGGGCGCCACCATGGCGCGCCTCTACCTCGAACAGGGCCACCGAGTCACGGTCTGGAACCGCAGCACCGACAAGGCCGCGCCGCTGGTCGCGCGGGGCGCGGTGCTGGCCGACAGCGCCGCCGCCGCGGTGCGCGCGAGCCGCGTGGTGCTGATGTGCGTCCACGACTACCGCGCGGCCGATGCGATCCTCGGCGCCGAGGGCGTGGCCGCCGCGATGGACGGCCGGCTGCTGGTGCAGCTCACGACCGGCAGCCCCCAGGATGCGCGCGATGCGCAGGCCTGGGCGCAGCGCCACGGCGCCACCTTCCTCGAGGGCGCGATCCAGGCCGCGCCCGAGCAGATGGGCCAGGGCGACACGCCGATCCTGATGTCGGGCGACGAGCCGGTGTTCCGCTCCGCCGAGCCGCTGCTCGGCGTGCTCGGCGGCGGCATCGTCTACCTCGGCGAGAGGATCAGCAATGCCGCGGCCATGGACCTCGCGACGCTCTCGACCATCTACGGCACCATGCTGGGCTTCCTGCACGGCGCGCGCGTGGCCGAGTCGGAAGGCTTCGACGTGGCCGAGTTCGGGCGCATCGTCGCGGGCATCATGCCGACCTTCGCGGCCTTCCTGCAGCACGAGGGCGCGGTCATCCAGTCGGGCGACTTCAAGATCTCGCAGAGCCCGATGCGGATCTCGGTCGAGGCCACGCAGCGCATCCTGCAGACGGCGCGCGAGAGCGGCATCAACAGCGAGTTCCCGGCCTTCGCGGCCGGCCTGTTCCAGCGCGCCGATGCCGCGGGGCTCGGCGGCGAGGAACTGGCGGCGCTGATCAAGCTGCTGCGCGCGCCGAATTGACGCCACCGGCCGGCCCTCAGGCCCAGCGCATCGCCTCGATGGCGCGCACCAGCTCGGCCTCGCGCTCGATGAAGAAGTCGCCATGGCAGGCATCCTCGAACACCAGCTGGTGGCGGGTCTTCAGTGCCGCCATGAGGCGGGCTGCGTCGTCGACGCGCACGTAGCGGATCGCGCGCAGGTAGGCCGCCGCGTCCTGCTGCGTGGCATCGTCCAGCGTCTCGGGCAGCGCGGGGAAGATGTCGCGGATGTCGCCCGGCATGGCGGTCACGACGAGAGCGGGCGCTCGCACCGGCGCGTAGTCGGGCGAGAAGGAATGGCTCGCGGTCTCCATCGCGGCGGCCACCACGGCGGGCGTGTTGAGGCGCACGCTGCCGTCGGGCTGCAGGTCGAGCTGGTCGCGCAGGTTGGCCTCCAGCGGCGCCGACCAGTGGCGCACGGTGCGCCGCGCGTAGGCGAGCGCCGCCTCCATCGAGGCGCCGTCCTCCTCGCGCGGCACCGGTTCGCGAAACAGCCGGTTCTCGGGCACGGGCAGGCCGCCGGTGCCGGGGTCGCGCGTGTGGTCGAAGGTGGCATCGATGTAGACCAGCCCGCGCACCCGCTGCGGATGCCGGCCCGCGAAGCGCGTGAGCTCGTTGCCCGCGATCGAATGGCCCGCGAGCACCACGCGGTCGAGGCCGAGCCCGTCGAGCAGCGCATGCAGGTCGGCCACCAGCGTGTCGACCTCGTAGTGCTGGGTGGCGGTGCGCACCGGCAGCGGCTTGTCCGACTGGCCGTAGCCGCGCCGGCTCACCGCGATCACGCGCGCACGCGGCGCGAGCGCATGGGCCAGGCCGTCGAAGACGTAGGCATTGGCGCCCAGCCCCGGCAGCAGCACGATGGCCGGGCCGCGGCAGTTGTCGCATTGCCAGTCGCGCACGTGCAGCGAGACCTCGTGCGCCACCTTCACGCGGCGGTCGGTCACCGACACCACGGTCGGGCCGGCGGGCGGAACGATCGACGGGCCGCCCGGATGGCTGCTGCCGCCGCAGCCGCCGAGGGTGAGGAGGCCGCCGAGGCCCGAGAGCGACACGGCCGAGGGCCAGGCCAGCGCGGCGCGCAGGAAGGCGCGCCGCGGCGGGAAGAAGAGGGGATGGAACCGGGGCATGGCGCGCAGTGTGGGCAACCGACCTGAAGCGAGGCTATGGCCTTCATGAAGGAATCCTGAAGTCCTCGAAGGCCGCTTGGCAGATACTTCCGGCTCCCCAGGTGCCGGGCGGCGCACCGCACGGAGACTGTCATGAATCTTTTGCTCGTGGAGGACGACCTCGAACTCGGCAACGGCGTGCGCATCGCGCTCGCCAACCAGGGCATGGACGTGGTCTGGGTGCGCCGTCTCGACGATGCCATCCGCACCCTCGACAGCGGTGCCTTCGACATGGTGCTGCTCGACCTCGGCCTGCCCGACGGCGACGGCATCGAGCTGCTGCTGCGGCTGCGCCGCGAACGCCAGATCCTGCCGGTGCTCGTTCTGAGCGCGCGCGACGCGCTCAACGACCGGCTGCGCAGCCTCGACGACGGCGCCGACGACTACCTGGTCAAGCCCTTCGCGCTGGCCGAGCTGCTGTCGCGCGTGCGCGCGCTGGCGCGCCGCAGCTATGGCTTCGACGACGAGACCATCCGCATGCGCGGCCTGGTGCTGCACGAGCCCACGCGCGGCGTGCTGGTCGACGGCCAGCAGGTGGAGCTCTCGCGCTGCGAGTTCGACCTGCTCGCATTGCTGCTCAGGCGCACCGGCCGCGTGGTCACGCGCCGCGTGATGGAGGAACAGGTGCTGCCGGGCGGCCCGGGCATCGGCAGCAATTCGCTCGAGGTCCACATCTCGAACCTGCGCCGCAAGATCGGCCAGGGCTACATCCGCACCGTGCGCGGCATCGGCTACGTGGTCGACGCCCAGTCGCTGGCGCGCGCCGGCAGCCCGCGCGCATGATCCGTGGCGCGCTGCGCTTCATCGGGCGGGTGATCCAGCCCTCGCTGATGCGCCGGCTGGTGCTGGCGCAGATGGCGGTGGTGGCGGCGCTGTGGACCTTGATCGTCGGGCTGCTGTTCTACGACTCCTACAAGGACCCGGAGCTGCTGCGCTTCAGCAAGATCTACGAGAGCGTGGCGGCGATCGCCATCAACCTGGCCGACGACCCGAAGCGCCAGTACGACACCCTGCATGCCTTCGATCTCGCGCTGATGGAGACCGCGAGCGACGGCAACGCCGAATCCGACACCTCGCCGATGCTTCAGGTGTGGCAGCGCGGCAAGCTGATCTACCGCACCACCGACGCGGTGCCCGAGATCTTCAACAGCGCGCCCGACATCATCGAGACGGTGCACGCGGGCGGGCGCGAGTGGCGCGCGCGCACGCTGCATTCGCCGCAGTTCGACACCCGCGTGATGATCGCCGAGCCCGGCATCTGGCGGCTGGTGGTCAACATCACCTACCGCGGCTACTACCTGCTGCCGTTGCTGGTGAGCCTGCCCTTCCTGGTGGTGCCGGCCTGGCTCACGGTGCGACTCGCGCTGCGGCCCTGGCGCCGCGTGAGCCGCGAGACCTCCGAGCGCGGGCCGGCCGACCTCACGCCGCTGTCGTACCGGCCGCCGCATCGCGAGCTGCAGCCGCTGGTGCAGAGCATCAACACCCTGCTGCAGCGGGTGCGCGACAGCACCACGCGCGAGCGCAGCCTGATCGCCGACGCGGCCCACGAGCTGCGCACACCGCTGGCCGCGATGCGCGTGAACGTGGAGGCGCTGAAGGCGCAGAGCATCGATTCCGGGCAGCGCGAGCTGATGGGCAACCTGCTGCGCAGCAACGACCGCGCCACCCGGCTGGTGGGCCAGCTGCTGCAGCTCATGCGCAGCGACGCCGTGTCCGATGCCGCGCTGCCGGTGGCGCTGTCGCTCGATGCGCTGGTGCAGGACCGGCTCGCGATGATCGAGGGCGTGGCGCATGCGCGCGGCGTCGAGCTCGAACTGGCCTGCGCGGGCGAGGTGCCGGTGCTCGGCGAGCGCGAGAGCCTGGTGTCGATGGTCGACAACCTGGTGGACAACGCCATCAAGTACAGCCCGCGCCGCAGCGTGGTGAAGGTGCAGGTGGCGCGCGAGCAGGGCGAGGCGGTGCTGCGCGTGGCCGACCAGGGCCCGGGCATCCCGCCGGGCCTGCGCGAGCGGGTATTCGACCGCTTCTTCCGCAGTCCGGGCCAGACCCAGAGCGGCAGCGGACTGGGGCTGGCGATCGTCAAGTCGGTGGTCGACAAGCATGGCGGCAGCGTGGCGCTCGAGACCGGCGCCGGTGGCCGCGGGCTGCTGGCGGTGGTGCGGCTGCCGCTGGCGGTCGATGGGCAGGATCAGCCGATGCTCGAGGGCCGCGGTTGAGGCGCGGAGCCGTTTTCGGGGCCAAAACCCGCGTCAGGCTCGTTGAGGTGTGAAGAATTAAACTAGCGGGTGCTCTCCAGCGCTCCCCCCGAACAGGACACTCTCACATGAAGTGGGTCATTCTCGCCATCTTCGCGCTCAGTGCGCTCTACGTGCATTTCCGCGGCCAGGTGCGCCATCGTTTCTTCCGCCAGCTGTCGGACCACTCGACCTTCCTCGCGCCACTCAACGTGTTCATGTACCTTTTCTCGAAGGTGCCGAGCACGCCCTACCTGTCGCCCAAGGAATTCCCCGAGATGCGCGTGCTCGAGGAGAACTGGGAGGTCATCCGCGAGGAGGCGCTCGCGATGCGCAACGGCGGCAGCATCAAGGCCTCGAGCCAGTTCAACGACGTGGGCTTCAACTCCTTCTTCAAGAGCGGCTGGAAGCGCTTCTACCTCAAGTGGTACGACGAGGCCCATCCCTCGGCCGCGGTGCTGTGCCCGCGCACGACCGAACTGCTGCGCGGCATCGGCACCATCAAGGCCGCGATGTTCGCCGAGCTGCCGCCCGGCAGCCGGCTGGTGCGCCACCGCGACCCCTTCGCGGGTTCGCTGCGCTACCACCTGGGCCTGTGGACGCCGGGCGTGGAGGGCTGCTACATCGACGTCGACGGCCAGCGCTACCACTGGCGCGACGGCGAATCGGTGGTGTTCGACGAGACCTATATCCACTATGCCGAGAACACCACCGACCACGACCGCGTGATCCTGTTCTGCGACATCGAGCGTCCGCTCAAGTACCGCTGGGCCAGCGCGGTCAACCGCTGGTTCGCGAAGAACCTGCTGGCCGCGGCCAGCTCGCCCAACGATGCCGGCGACAAGACCGGCGGCATCAACCGCGCCTTCAAGTACATCTACCAGATCCGCGTGATCGGCAAGCGCTTGAAGGCCTGGGACAAGCGCGCGTACTACCTCGTGAAGTGGGCGATCTTCGGCGGCCTCGCGCTCTGGATTTTCTGGTGATGAAGGCCGGGCGCCGCCTCAGGCGCCCACCAGGATCAATCGGCGCCGCGCCGGCCCGGTGATCCAGCTCATGAACCCCGCCAGCGCCGTGCCGCCGAGCACGTCGAGCAGCACGTGCTGGCGCGTGGCCAGCGTCGAATAGACGATCCCCGCCGCCCACAGCCAGTTGAGCGCCAGCACCCAGCCGGGCGCGTCCACGCTGCGCAGCTGGCGCGTCATCAGCACGGCCGTGAACACCGCGAAGGACACGTGCAGCGAGGGGAAGGCATTGCCGCCCGCGTCGGTGCTCTTGAGGAACTGCAGCGAGGGGTACTGCGTCCAGTCGACCGCGAACGCCGGCACCACGGTCGGAAAGAGCCAGAACACCGCGAGCCCGATGGCCGCCATCAGCGCCGCGGCCTGCGCGTGCAGCAGCAGCTCGGCGCGGTCCTTGGCCAGGGCCGGCGCGAGGCCGACGTAGAGCCACAGCGAGGCGTAGAGCGGCAGCGCGTCGTCGCTCAGCGGCACCCAGTGGTCGACGGCCGTGAGCGGCATCGTGAGCGGCTGGCCGAGCGGGTGGTGCATGACCCAGAAATACAGCACGAAGAAGCCGGAGATGCCGAGCGTGGTGCCGAGCATCTTGGTGACCCACAGCGTGGCGATGCGCCGCAACAGCGCCGCGTGCCATGGGGTCCTGACGGGGCGGGACGAGAGGGGTGTCACCTGGGCTCCCTGGATGGATGAACCGGCCAGGGTAGGCGCGGGCATTGCGTGAACATTACGAGGGCCGCCCTCTAGAATTCCCGCCCGATATGAGAATCCTGCTGGTCGAAGACGAAGCCGAACTCGCGCAGGCGCTGGCGGCGGCACTGCGCCAGAACCAGGCGGTGGTCGACGTGGCCGGCTCGCTGCGCGAGGCGCAGGACGCGGTACTCGCGGGCCAGCACGAGGTGATCGTGCTCGATCGCGGCCTGCCCGATGGCGACGGCCTGGGCCTGATCGAGTTCCTGCGCGCCAACGGGATCGCGGCCGCGGTGCTGGTGCTCACCGCGATGGCCGACATCTCCGAGCGCGTGCTGAGCCTCGACGGCGGCGCCGACGACTACCTCGCCAAGCCCTTCTCGATGGACGAGCTGATGGCGCGCGTGCGCGCGCTCGCGCGCCGTCCCGCGCTGCGCGCCAACCCCGTCACCACGCTGGCGCGGCTGCAGTTCGACCACCTGCAGCGGCAGGCGCATGTCGATGCACAGAGCCTGCTGCTCACGCGGCGCGAGCTGCTGGTGCTCGAGGCCCTGCTCGAGCAGCGCGGGCGCACCGTGCTGCGCGAGTCGCTGCACGACCGCGTCTACGGGCAGGAGGGCGACATCCATTCGAATGCGCTCGACACCCACGTCTCGCGCCTGCGCTCCAAGCTCGACAAGGCCGGTGCCCAGGTCGAGATCCACGCCATCCGCGGCGTGGGCTACCTGTTGTGCGCGGCGCCGGGCGCCGCATGAAGCTGCTGTCGCTGCGCTGGCAGCTGATCTGGAGCCTGATCCTGCTGCAGGTGGTGGTGGGCTTGCTGGTGATGGGCGGCTTCATCGGCCTGGCCTGGGTGCTCGGACGGGTGGTCGACGAGACCGGCGAGGAGACCGTGCGCGTGATCCGCGGTGCGATCGAGCGTGCCCCCGATGGCGCGCTGGCCATGCGGCCCACGCCCGAGTTCGAGCAACTGCGCGCCGATGCCGGCGGCGCCCTGTGGTTCCTGGTGCGCGATGCCCAGGGCCACCAGCTCGTGCAGGGCGAGGTGCCCGCGCGCTACCTCGGCCTGGCCGGACGCTTCGACGGCATCGACCGCGTGTGGATCGATCTCGCCACCAGCAACGGCCAGCCGAAGGCGCGCTTCGAGCGCGTCGAGACGCGTGCCGGACCGGTCGCGATGATGGTGCGAACCGGCAACCCGCTGTCGATGAAGAGCACGCTGCGCGGCACCGGCGTGGCCTTCCTGTTCCTGGTGGCGCCGATGGCGCTCGTCACCTGCCTCGGCGTGATCCTCGCGACGCCCTTCGTGGTCAAGCGCGGGCTCAAGGGGCTGATCGCCACCGCCGCGCATGCCGAGAGCATCGACGTGCACGAGCGCACCACGCGGCTGCCGCTCGATGGCGTGGCCGGCGAGATCCGGCCGCTGGTCAATGCCGTCAATCGCGCGTTCGACCGGCTCAACGAGGGCTACGACCGGCAGGAGCGCTTCCTGGCCGACGCGGCGCACGAGCTGCGCACGCCGATCACCATCCTGCAGATCCGCCTCGAGGGACTGCCCAACGATCCGCTCAAGGTCAAGCTGATGCAGGCCTCGGCGCGCCTGGCCACGCTGGCCGAGCAACTGCTCGACCTGCAGCGGCTCGACGGCGTGGTGGTGCAGGCGCAGCAGGTGGACCTGAAGGCGCTGTGCGAGCGCGCGGCGGCCGACCTCGCGCCGCTCGCGATCATGAACCGCTGCACCCTGTCGGTCGACGCGCCGCTGGCGATCGTGGTCGGCGGCGATGCGCCCTCGCTCGAGCGCGCGCTGACCAACCTGATCCAGAACGCGATCGAGCATGGCGGGCAGGGCTGCGACATCCAGGTGCGGCTGTGCGAGCCCTTCTGCATCGAGGTGCTCGACTCGGGCCCGGGCATCCCCGAGTCGGAACGCGAGCGCGTGGTCGAGCCCTTCCACCGGCTGGTGCCGCGCGGGCGCGGCGCCGGGCTCGGGCTGCACCTCGTGGCCGAGGTGGCGCACCTGCACCGCGGGCGGCTCACCATCGGCAGCAACGACACCGGCGGCGCGCGCATGCGGCTGGAACTGAACCTCGGGACCTGATCAGGCCTCGCGCAGCCAGCGCTTGCAGGGCTCGGAGAAGCCGCGTGCCATGTGGCTCGGATAGACCTCGTAGCTGCAACGCCCGAACCAGCGCAGCGGCGCCGCGACGCGGCCCGCGCACCAGCGCCGGGGCTGCACGCGATCACCGCGTAGTAGCCGCTCCTGAACAGGATGCCCTGCAGCCGCGGCCCGAGCGCCTGCGCGAGCTCGGGCGGACCGAAGGGCAGGCGCAGGTTTGCATGCAGCAGGATCACGAAGACCACCAGCAGGCCGCGCAGCAGTCGATGTGCGGTAGGCGGCGCAGGGCATCAGGGCGGGCCATCGCGGCGATTCTGCGGACGCTCGCCCGCGCAGCCTGACGGGCTGCTGAAGCACCGACAATCGCGCCTCGACCGCCTACGCACCGCATGCCCGATTCGCCTTTCGCCGACCCGGCCCTTCTCGCCACGCCGACCGACCTCGCCAGTGCCCAGGCCCTGATCGCGCGCATCGCGCCGCTGCTGGCGGCGCGCGGCCTCGCGATGCGCGCGCCGCCGCCCGAGCCCACCACCTGCTGCGGGCGCGGCTGCAACGGCTGCGTCTGGGAAGGCTGGCTCGCGGCGGTCGCCTACTGGCGCGACGAGGCGTCCTTGCTGCTCGACTGACCGGCGCGCTTGCGCGGCGCCTGGCGATCGGGTGCCGCGATGGCGCCCGTGCCCGCGGCGCGCAGGATGCGGCGGAAGGTCGGGCATTCCATGTGGCTGGGCGCGCGGCACACGGCCGCATGCCGCAGGCCGTCGCGCATCGCGGCGAGCTGGCGGATGGTGCGGTCGAGCTCCTCGGCCTTGCTCTCGAGCATGCGGCGGTCGATGCGCGGCTGGCCGTCGGGCGCGAACATGCGCGCGATCTCGTCGAGCGAGAAGCCGGCGGCGCGGCCCAGCGAAATCAGCGCGAGCTTCTCGAGCACGCCGGGATCGAACAGCCGGCGCAGCCCCTGCCGGCCCGTCGAGGCGATCAGCCCCTTCTCGTCGTAGAAGCGCAGCGTGGAAGCGGGCACGCCCGATTGCCTCGCCACCTGCGCGATATCCAGTGGTGCCATCCTCTTGACCTCAAGTCGACTTGAACTTGCATAGTGCGTTCTCCGCCTTCCGAAGGCAAGCCAGAAAGGAAAGAAAGATGCACGACACGCAAGAGCCCGGGAACGAACAGGCGCGGCTGTGGAACGGCCCGGCGGGCCGCGCCTGGGTCGACCGGCAGCCGCTGCTCGACCGGCTGTTCGCACCGCTCGGCGCGCTGCTGATCGAGTCCCTGGCCGGGCATTCGCTCGGCCGCGTGCTCGACGTGGGCTGCGGCACCGGCGCCGTCACGCTCGGGCTCGCGAGGCCGTCGGGCGATGCCTTCGAATGCGTCGGCATCGACATCTCGGCGCCGATGATCGAGGCCGCGCGCGCACGTGCCGAAAGAGCGGGTTCGCAGGCGCGCTTCGTGTGCGCCGATGCGCAGGCCCATGCCTTCGCACCGGCCGGATTCGACACCATCGTCTCGCGCCTCGGCGTGATGTTCTTCGACGACCCGGTCGCGGCCTTCGCGAACCTGCGGCGCGCCGCGCGCGACGGTGCCACGCTGCGCTTCCTCGCGTGGCGCGCGGCCGCCGAGAACCCGTTCATGACCACGGCCGAACGCGCCGCGGCGCCGTTGTTGCCGCAACTGCCCGCGCGCCGGCCGGGCGCGCCGGGACAGTTCGGCTTCGCCGACCGCGAGCGGGTCGAGGCCATCCTCGCGCAGGCCGGTTGGGGCGCGATCGCGCTCAGTCCCGTCGATCTGGCCTGCAGCCTGCCCGCGCGGGAACTCGTGCCCTATCTGAGCCGCCTCGGGCCCGTCGGCCTCGCGCTCGAGCAGGCCGATGCGGCGACGCGCGAACGCGTCATCGAGACCGTGCGTGCCGCCTTCGACCCCTTCGTGCAGGGCGACGAAGTGCGCTTCACCGCGGCCTGCTGGCTGGCCAGCGCCGAGGCGGCCGCGCCGCACGAGGTGTTCCATGGCTGAGATCGCCGAACTGCTGGCGCGCGCCGTGCCGATCGGCATCGGCGCCACGGCCGTGATGGACCTCTGGGCCTGCGTGCGCCGGCGCGTGTTCGGCCTGCCTTCGCTCGACTACGCGCTGGTCGGCCGCTGGGCCGCGCACCTGCCGCGCGGGCGCTTCGTTCATCGGCCGATCGCGGCCACCGCGCCCGTGCCCGGCGAGCGCCTGCTGGGCTGGGCTCTTCACTACGCGACCGGCATCGCGTTCGCGCTCGTGCTGCTGGGGATCGGGGGCCTCGACTGGGCGCGCCGGCCGACACCGGGCCTCGCGCTGCTGGTGGGCATCGGCACGGTGGCGGCGCCGTGGCTGCTGATGCAGCCCGGCATGGGCGCGGGCCTCGCCGCGCGCCGCACGCCGCGCCCGTGGGTGGCGCGCTGGCACAGCCTCGTCACGCACGCGGTGTTCGGGCTGGGGCTCTACCTCGCGGCCTGGGCGCTGTCGGCGCTCAGCCCCTGAAGCGCCTCACTGGTTCTGCGAACCGCGGTGCGCCCAGCCCGTGGTGTGCTTCTCGACCACGCTGAAAAGCTCGTACATCAGCATCGCCATCGCGCCCACCACCATCAGCCCCGCGAAGGCCAGGCCCATCTGCATCGACGAGCCGGCCGAGATCAGCAGGTAGCCGATGCCCTCGTTCGCCGCGGTCATCTCGCTGACCGTGGTGCCCACGAAGGCCAGCGTGATCGCGACCTTGAGCGAGCCGAAGAAGTAGGGCATGGAGCGCGGCAGGCCGATCTTCATGAGCACGTCCCAGCGCTTGGCGCCGAGCACGCGCAGCACGTCCTCGAGCTCGGGCTCGAGCGTGGCGAGGCCGGTCGCGATGTTGACCATGATCGGGAAGAAGCTGATCAGGAAGGCCGTGAGGATCGCGGGCCCGATGCCGATGCCGAACCACACGACCAGGATCGGCACGAAGGCCGCCTTGGGCAGCGCGTTGAAGGCCGTCATCAGCGGATAGATGGCCGCGTAGGCGAGGCGCGAGCTGCCGATCACGAAGCCGAGCAGCACGCCCACCACGATCGCGAGGCCGAAGCCCGCCATCGTGACCCAGAAGGTGCGCCAGGCATGGCCCGCGATGATCTCCTTGAACTCCCAGAACTGGTTCCAGATGCGCAGCGGGCTCGGGAAGATGAAGTCGGAGACGCCGAAGCCCGCGCAGATCACCTGCCACAGCAGGATCACCGCCACGAGCAGCAGCCACGGCGACCAGCGTTCGAGTTGCTTGTTGTTCTTCATGGCCGCTCCTCAGTGGGCCACCGCCGCGGCACCGGTCGCGCCGGCGGCATTGCCGCGGATCGCGCCGATGTGGCTGCGCAGCTCGAGCACGATGTCGGTGAACTCCTTGGTGTAGGTGAGCTCGAGCTCGCGCGGGCGCGGCAGCTCGATCTCGCGCTTGACCACGAAGCGGCCCGGGCTCTTGCTCATCACGTAGACCGTGTCGGCCAGGAACACCGATTCGCGCAGGTCGTGCGTGACCAGGATCACGTTGAACTGCTGCTCGGTCCAGAGGTCGCGCAGGATGCACCAGAGCTCCTCGCGCGTGAAGGCGTCGAGCGCGCCGAAGGGCTCGTCGAGCAGCAGCATCTTGGGCTCGTGGATCAGCGCGCGGCAGATGCTCGCGCGCTGCTGCATGCCGCCCGAGAGCTGCCACGGGAACTTGTCCTCGTAGCCGCCCAGGCCCACCTTCTGCAGCAGGCGGCGCGCGCGTTCCTCGTACGCCTTGCGCCTGGCCTTGAAGTTCGAGCGATAGGGCTCGACGATCTCCAGCGGCAGCAGCACGTTGTCGACCGTGGTGCGCCAGGGCAGCAGCGAGGGCGCCTGGAAGGCCATGCCCGAGATCTTGAGCGGCCCGGTCACCGGCGCACCGTCGATGCGGATGCGGCCCATCGACGGCATCTTGAGCCCGGTCGTGAGCTTCATGAAGGTCGACTTGCCGCAGCCCGAAGGGCCGACGATGGCGATGAACTCGCCGCGCTTCACCTTCAGGTCGATGGCCTCGACCGCGAAGTGGTTGGCGCGCAGCAGTTCCTCGTTGTAGGCGAGCCAGACGTCCTGGAAGTCGACGAAGGGGGCGGCCTCGTTCGCGGTGTCCGCCATCACTTGCGCAGGATTCCGCTGAGTTCGGCGGCCGGCGGCAGCAGCGCGGCGGACCACACGGCCTCGGGGCTCACGCGGGTCTTGGTGTTGAAGGCGTTCGACACCTGCGAGGCCATCAGCGACAGGCGGCCCGCGTTGACCGCACCGAAGCCGTCGGCGCGTGCGTCGGGGCTGTTGATCACGGTGTCGATCGCGAGCTGCAGCCGGCGCGTCTCGAGCTTGCTGTCGACGATGCCGTCGCGCGCCTTCACCGACTCGATGCCCTGCGCGGGATTGGCGATCACTTCCTTGGCGCCCTTGGCGAAGGCCGAGAGGAATTTCTTCACCGCCTCGGGGTTCTCCTTGATGAGCTTGGGCGAGGCGATGATGACGTTGCCGTAGAGCTTCACGCCGTAGTCGGGGTAGGGCAGGATCACCACGTCGGCCGTCTTGGCGCCGCGTGCCTCGAGGTTGAGCAGCGAGGTGAAGGTGAAGCCGGTGATGGCGTCGATGTCGCCGCGCATCAGCATGGTCTCGCGCAGGGTTGGGTCCATCGCGGTCCAGTTGACCGTGCCGATGTTGTTGGCCTTGGCGAAGATCGGGAACGCGCGGCGGCCCGCGTCGAACACCGGCGCGCCGAGCTTCTTGCCCGTGAGGTCGGCGGGCTTGGTGATGCCGCTCTTCTTGAGCGTCATGACCGAGGCCGGCGTGTTGTTGTAGACCATCATCACCGCGACCGGCTTGTTCGGGCTGTCGGGGTTGTTGGCGTGGAATTCCATCAGCGCCGCGAGGTCGGCGAAGCCCATGTCGTAGGCACCCGAGGCCACGCGCGTGACCGTGCCGCCCGAGCCGTTGCCCGCGTCGATGGTCACGTCGAGGCCGGCGGCCTTGAAGTAGCCCTTGGCGGCCGGATGCAGGAACAGCGCGGCCGGTCCCTCGAAGCGCCAGTCGAGCTGGAACTTGATCGGCGTCGTGGCCTGGGCGAAGGCCGAGGGCAGGCCGAAGCTCAGGGCCGAGGCGGCGAGGAAGGACTGGAGCAGATGGCGCTTGTTCATGCGGGCTTGGTTCCGTGAAGGTGAATGCTTCCGGATTCAAGCAAAAACGGTGCCCGCACGTGATTGGTGCGAACCCTTCCCGCGATTCAAGGCGGTGCGCGCCCAGCGAAAAACTGCACCGCACACGGGAAAAACCTTCGAAATTCAGGGGACGTTGGCACCGAAAGCGAGCCAATACGGGTCGCCGATGCGCTTGCCCACGTTCGCCGCGGCATCGCGCACCACGGCGCCGTAGCGCTCGACCAGCGGCTCGGACAGCAGCTCGGCCGGCAGCGCGACGCCGAAGGCATAGGTCTGGCGCGTGGCCGCGTCGAACACCGCCGACGAGATGCCCGCCACGTTGGTCACGTACTCGCCGCGCGACAGTGCCCAGCCGGTCTCGCGGATCACGGCCAGCCGCGCCATCAGGTCCTTGCGCGTGCGCGGCGCGTCGCCGCGGCCCTGGTCGAGCCGGCCGCCGAGCAGCGCCGTCACTTCCGCGTCGCTCAGGCGCGCGAGCAGCGCGCGGCCCATCGCGCTCGAGTAGGCCGGCGCGCGGCTGCCCGGCGGCGTGTAGATCTGCAGCGCGCCCGCGCCGGCGCGCATCTGGATCACCAGCGTGTCGGCGCCGTCGAGCACGTTGATGTAACCCGTGAAGCGGGTCTGGTCGACCAGCGCGGCGAGCGCCTCCTCCACCAGCGAGGCGGCGTTGCGCGAGGCGCGGAAGTGGTAGGAGGCTTCCATGATCACGCCGCCCGGGCGGTAGGCGCGCGTGGCGGCGTCGCGGTCGAGGAAACCGTAGCCGGCCATCATGCTCAGCGTGCGCGAGGCCGAGCTCTTGGGCAGGCCGAGCTCGTTCACCACGTCCGTCACCGTGATGTCGCGGCGCAGGCGCGCGATCAGTTTCAGGACGTCCATGGCGTTGGCGAGGGTGCTCATATCTGGGGTCGGTGGATCGAGGGGAATCATAGGTTCGGCGCGCGACGGCGATACGGGCTCGGGTGAACCGCGCTTGACAGCGCCCGGACCGGTCCTATGATGCGGTTCAATATTATTGCATCAAGTTCCAAAAAATGGAACTACCAAGAAGATGAGCATCGATACCGAGGCCACGGCGCTCGCGCCGCTGCAGGACCACACCCCGCCCGCGCTGCACCCCAAGGCCCTGGCACCGGCCAACCTGGTCCTCACGCTGGTGCTCAGCGTGTTCGGCGCCATCGTCGGCATCCAGATGCTCGCGAGCCTGGGCATCACGCCGAGCACCTCGCTGATCGGCGCGCTCGCGGCCATGACTCTGGCGCGCGTGCCGCTGGCCATGTTCCGCGGCTTCCGCTCGGTGCATGCGCAGAACCTCGCGCAGACCAGCATCTCGTCGGCCACCTTCGGCGCGGCCAACAGCCTGTTCCTGCCGATCGGCATCCCGTTCCTGTTCGGCCTGCCCGAGATGGTGGTGCCGATGCTGGTCGGCGTGAGCCTCGCGATGCTGCTCGATGCCTGGCTGCTCTATCGCATGTTCGACACGCCGGCCTTCCCCGCGAAGAACCCGTGGCCGCTGGGCATCGCGGCGGCCGAGGCGATCAAGGCCGGCGACGGCGGCGGCAAGCAGGCCTGGCTGCTGCTGGGCGGGCTGGCCACGGGCGCGCTGGGCGCGGTGTTCAAGCTGCCGATGTCGGCCTTCGGCGTGGCGCTGATCGGCGGGCTGGGCGCGATGACGGCATTCGGCATCGGGCTGCTGGTGCGCGGCTACGCCTTGCCGCTGACGGGCATCGACATCGGCGCGCTCTACCTGCCGCACGGGATGATGATCGGCGCCGGCATCGTGGCGCTGGCGCAGGTGGGCGGCGTGGTGCTGAAGAAGCACGGCGTCACTGCAGGCGCGCCCGATGCGCGCGGCGCCCGCGCGCTGGGCCGCTCGCTGCGCCTTGGCGGCATCGGCTACCTCGCGATCATGGTGCTGCTGGCCGTGGGCACGGGCGTCTACCACGGCATGTCGCTGGGCATGCTCGCGGGCTTCGTGCTCTACGGCACCTTCGCGGCCTTCGTGCATGAGCTGATCGTGGGCATCGCGGCCATGCATTCAGGCTGGTTCCCGGCCTTCGCGGTGGCGCTGATCTCGCTCCTGATCGGCATCCTGATCGGCTTTCCGCCCGAGGCGCTGGTGGTGCTCGCGGGCTTCTCGGCCGCCACCGGGCCGGCCTTCGCCGACATGGGCTACGACCTCAAGGCCGGCCACCTGCTGCGCGGTGAGACCTCGGGCACGGCCTTCGAGATCGCGGGCCGGCGCGAACAGATGATCGCCGGCATGGTGGGCTTCGCGGTGGCGATCGTGGTCGTGGCCTGCAGCTGGCGGCTGTTCTTCGCCAACCACCAAACGGCGCCGATCAACGCGGCCTACGTCGCGGCCATCAAGGCCGGCATCTCGGGCGACACCGCGCGCAACCTCGCGCTGTGGGCGGTGCCCGGCGCGCTGCTGCAGCTCGCGGGCGGCGCGCGCCAACAGCTCGGCGTGCTGTTCGCCACCGGCCTGCTGATCGCGAGCCCGCTGGCCGGCTGGATGGTCGCGGCCGGCATCGCCTGCCGGCTGCTCGTGCAGCGCGTGCTCGGCAGCGCCGCGCGTGAGCGGCTCGAGGTGTTCGCGGGCGGCGTGATCGCGGGCGACGCGCTCTACAGCTTCTTCTCGGGCGCGGTGAAGAGCCTGCGCAAGTAGCCATCCCTTCTTCTCATTCGTCACACACAGGAGCCATGCATCCATGAAACGCAATCTGACCCCCGACGACGTCCGCGCGGCCATCTGGGGCGGCGCCATCCTCGGCGGTGGCGGCGGCGGGCTGATCGCGGCCGGCGAGCGCGCCGCCACGCTCGCGCTGCAGGTCGGCACGCCGCAGCTGTGGAGCGTCGACGAGTTCGAGCCCTCGGCGCTCACCGCCACCATGGCGCTGGTCGGCGCGCCGGCCGCGCCCGATCCGCACGTGCAGCCCGCGCACCTGCTGCGCACGCTCGAGCTGCTGCGCCGCGAACTGCCGCCGGGCCGCGAGCTGGTCGGCCTGCATGCCAACGAGAACGGCGCCGAGACCACGGTCAACGGCTGGTTCCATGCCGCGATGAGCGGCCTGCCTGTGATCGACCTGGCCTGCAACGGCCGCGCCCATCCGTCGAGCGTGATGGGCGCGCTGGGCCTGCACACCGAGCCCGACTACCTCTCGGTGCAGGCCTATGCGGGCGGCGAGCCGCAGCGCTACGTCGAGGGCGTGGTGTCGGGCCGGCTCGAGCGCGCCTCGGCCGTGGTGCGGCGTGCCTCGGTGGAGGCGGGCGGCCTGGTGGCGGTGGCGCGCAATCCGGTCGAGGTGGGCTATGCGCAGCGGCACGGCGCGCCCGGCGCGATCAGCCATGCGATCGCGCTCGGCCAGGCCTGGCTCGACGGTGGCGTCGATGCCGTGGCGCGCTCGCTCGAGGGCCGCATCGTGGCCGAGGGCACGGTGCGCGGCTACCGCTGCGAGCAGCAGGAGGGGCTGGACGTGGGCGTGGTCGAGCTCGACGATGCATCGCGCACCGTGCTGCGGTTCATCAACGAATACATGCTGCTCGAGCAGCAGGGCCGGCGCGTCGCGCGCTTTCCCGATCTCGTGATGACCTTCTCGGACGAAGGCCGGCCGGTGGTGTCGGCCCATGTGCGCGAGGGCGCGAGCCTGCGCGTGCTGGTCGCACCGCGCGCGCGGCTGCTGCTGTCGCGCACCATGTTCATGCCCGAGCTCTACCGGCCGCTCGAGCAGTCGCTCGGCGAGGCTTTCGCTCCCGCCGAGGACGCCATTGCGTGAGAAGCTTCCGAGGAAGCGACCCGCTTACTTGTCGACCGTGACCTTCGCCACCGCCAGCGCCGTCATGTTGATGATGCGGCGCACCGTCGACGAGGGCGTGAGCACGTGCGCCGAGCTCGCGGCGCCCAGCAGCACCGGGCCCACCGTGATGCCGTTGGCGCCGGTCATCTTCAGCACGTTGTAGAGGATGTGGGCCGAGTCGAGGTTCGGGCACACCAGCAGGTTGGCCTCGCCCGAGAGCGTGCTGTCGGGCAGCGCGGTGCGGCGGATCTCTTCCGAGAGGGCCGCGTCGCCGTGCATCTCGCCGTCGCATTCGATGTCGGGCGCCATCTGTGCGAACAGGTCGCGCGCCAGGCGCATCTTGCGCGCCGAGCCGCGCGAGGAACTGCCGTAGTTCGAGTGCGAGAGGAAGGCCACCTTCGGCGGCAGGCCGAAGCGGTGGATCTCCTCGGCCGCCATCAGCGCGATGCTGGCGAGCATCTCGGCGCTCGGGTCCTCGTTCACGTTGGTGTCGGTGATGAAGATGGTGCGCTTGTCGAGCGTGAGCGCGTTCAGGGTCGCGAAGCCGGGCGCGCCGCGCTTCAGGCCGATCAGGTCGCGGATGTGTTCGAGGTGGGCGTCGAAGCGCCCGACCATGCCGCAGATCATCGCGTCGGCGTCGCCGAGGTGGATCATCAGCGCGGCGATCACGGTGTTCGAGCGGCGCACCGCGGCCTTGGCGGCCTCGGGCGTCATGCCGCGGCGGCCCATGAGCTTGTGGTAGCTCTCCCAGTAGGTGCGGAAGCGCGGATCGTCCTCGGGGTCGACCACCTCGAAGTCGGTGCCCAGGCGGATGTGCAGGCCGGCCTTCTTGATGCGCGCCTCGATCACGGCGGGGCGTCCCACCAGGATCGGCCGCGCGATGCCTTCGTCGACCGCGTACTGGGCCGCGCGCAGCACGCGTTCGTCCTCGCCCTCGGCATAGGCCACGCGCTTGGCGGTGGCCAGCTTGGCGGCGGTGAAGACCGGGCGCATGAACATGCCGGTCTGGTAGACGAAGCGCGTGAGGTGCTGGCGGTAGGCCTCCATGTCCTCGATCGGGCGCGTGGCCACGCCCGAGGCCTGCGCGGCCTTGGCGACGGCCGGCGCGATGCGCAGGATCAGGCGCGAATCGAAGGGCTTGGGAATGATGTAGTCGGGGCCGAAGGCCAGTTCCTGGCCCGCGTAGGCGGTGGCCACTTCCTCGCTGATGTCGGCCTTGGTCAGGTCGGCGATCTCGCGCACGCAGGCCAGCTTCATCTCCTCCGTGATCTTGCTCGCGCCGCAGTCGAGCGCGCCGCGGAAGATGTACGGGAAGCACAGCACGTTGTTGACCTGGTTCGGATAGTCCGAGCGGCCGGTGGCGATGATGCAGTCGGGCCGCACGGCCTTGGCGAGCTCGGGGCGGATCTCGGGCTCGGGGTTGGCCAGCGCCAGGATGATCGGCTGGCGCGCCATGGTCTTGACCATGTCGGCGGTCATCACGCCCGGGGCCGAGCAGCCGAGGAACACGTCGGCGTCCTTCACCACGTCGGCCAAGGTGCGCGCGCCGGTGTCGGGCTGCGCGTAGCGCGCCTTCGATTCGTCGAAGCCGCCCGCGCGGCCGGTGTAGATCAGGCCCTTGGAGTCGCAGGCGTGGATGTTGGCGGGCTTCACGCCCAGGCCCACCATCACGTCGAGGCAGGCGATGGCGGCGGCGCCCGCGCCCGAGACGGCGATCTTCACGTCCTCGATCTTCTTGTCGACCAGTTCCAGGCCGTTGATCAGCGCGGCGGCCGAGATGATGGCCGTGCCGTGCTGGTCGTCGTGGAACACCGGGATGTTCATGCGTTCGCGCAGCTTCTTCTCGATGTAGAAGCACTCGGGCGCCTTGATGTCCTCGAGGTTGATGCCGCCCAGCGTGGGCTCGAGCGCCGCGATGATGTCGACCAGCTTGTCGGGATCGTTCTCGGCCAGCTCGATGTCGAACACGTCGATGCCGGCGAATTTCTTGAACAGGCAGCCCTTGCCTTCCATCACGGGCTTGGCGGCCAGCGGGCCGATGTTGCCCAGGCCCAGCACGGCCGTGCCGTTGGTGACCACGCCCACGAGGTTGCCGCGCGCGGTGTATTCGGCGGCGGTGGCGGGATCGGCCGCGATGTCGAGGCAGGGATAGGCCACGCCCGGCGAATAGGCCAGCGACAGGTCGCGCTGGTTCAGCAGGGGCTTGGTCGGGGTGATCGAGATCTTGCCCTTGACGGGCGAGCGATGGTATTCACGGGCAGCTTCGCGCAGTGCTTCTTCTGCCGGTGACAGGGGGGCGGCCATGGAAAGTCTCCTTGTTTCTGACGGGGAACGAGGCTACCGCAAAAGCGCTACCTCTTCCTGCCAGGGCGATGCCGAAACGGCCTGAACCCATAGCGGGCACGGGCGCCGATGGGCGCGCGGCGGCCGCGACCGCGCACCGCGACGCGCCCGGCGCGGACCGGGGGGCCGCTAAACTGCGCTCCGGCCGTTTACGGCCCGGCCGCGAGGGCGGCTTCATCCTCCACATGACAGAACGACAACAAGGGGCTTGCAGCGAATGACTTCCGGACCTTTCACCGGCACCGAACCCGACGTCGTGGTCATCGGCGGCGGCCCCTCGGGCTCCACCGTGGCCGCGCTGCTCGCGGACAAGGGCCACGACGTGGTGCTGTTCGAGAAGGCGCAGCACCCGCGCTTCCACATCGGCGAATCGCTGCTGCCGATGAACATGCCGCTGTTCGACCGGCTCGGCGTGCGCACCGAGGTCGAGGCCATCGGCATCCGCAAGCACGGCGCCGAGTTCGTCTCGCCCTGGCACGACCACAGCAGCCATTTCGACTTCGGCGAGGCGATGGACAAGAGCTTCCCCTACGCGGTGCACGTGCGCCGCTCGGAGTTCGACGAACTGCTGTTCCGCCATGCCGGCAAGCGCGGCGCGCGGACCTTCGAAGGCCAGCGCGTCACGGGCGTCGACATGGACGCGGGCAAGGGCACGCCCGACAACCGCCCGCTGGTGAAGATCAAGGCCGACGACGGCACCGAGACCGCCTGGCGCCCGCGCTTCGTGATCGATGCCAGCGGGCGCGACACCCTGCTGTCGAACCAGTTCGACGCCAAGCAGCGCAACCGCAAGCATGCGAGCGCCGCGCTGTACGGCCACTTCGCCAACGCCGAGCGCCGGCCGGGCCGCTTCGAGGGCAATATTTCGCTCTTCTGGTTCGACCACGGCTGGTTCTGGTACATCCCGCTCAAGGACGGCACCGTGAGCGTCGGCGCGGTGGCCTCGCCGGCCTACTTCAAGCGCCGCCAGGGCGCCTCGCTCGAGGACTTCCTGATGGAGACCATCGCGCTCGCGCCCAAGCTGGCCGCGCGATTGAAGAACGCCACGCTGATGGAGGGCGCCACCGCCACCGGCAACTACGCCTACGACTCCAAGTTCTGCCGCGGCGACCGCTTCATGATGGTGGGCGACGCCTATGCCTTCGTCGACCCGATGTTCTCCTCGGGCGTCTACCTCGCGATGAACAGCGGCTTCGAGGCCGCGGCGGCCGCCGATCTGTGGCTGCGCGGCGAGGCGAAGGAGGCCGAGCGCGCGTTCCGCCACTACGAGAAGGTCATGAAGCGCGGGCCGAGGATGTTCTCGTGGTTCATCTACCGCATCACCTCGCCGGCGATCCGGCGCCTGTTCATGGCGCCGCGCAACATCTGGCGCATGCAGGAGGCGCTGCTGTCGATCCTGGCCGGCGACCTGTTCCGCGACACCCCCATCGGCCCGCGCTTCTGGGGCTTCAAGGTGACCTACTACGCCTCCTGCCTCGGCATCCTGCCGCAGGCCATCAAGACCTGGGCCTGGCGGCGGCGCAACCTCAAGGAGTCGCTGGAGGCGGCGAAGACCTGAGAGGGCAGCGCCCTTCAGGTCTTTCGAGAACAAAAAAACCGTTCACGCTGAGCTTGTCGAAGCGCCGCGCAGGGCTTCGACGGGCTCAGCCCGAACGGTTGTGACCGAGCCGCAGGCTCAGTCCGGTGCCACCGTGTGCTGCGCCAGCGCCTCCAGCGCACGCACCAGCGCCGAGTGGTCCTGCTGCCCATGGCCCAGTGCCGCGCAGGCGTTCATCAGTTGCGCCGCGCCGGCCGTCTGCGGCAGCGCCACGCCCAGCGAACGCGCGCTCTGCAGCGCCAGGTTCAGGTCCTTCTGGTGCAGCGAGATGCGGAAGCCCGGCGCGAAGGTGCGCTTGATCATGCGTTCGCCGTGCACCTCGAGGATGCGCGAGCTCGCGAAGCCGCCCATCAGCGCCTGGCGCACCTTGGCCGGATCGGCACCGGCCTTGCTCGCGAACAGCAGCGCCTCGCCCACGGCCGCGATGTTCAGCGCCACGATGATCTGGTTGGCCACCTTGCAGACCTGGCCGTCGCCCACGCCGCCCACCAGCGTCACGTTCTTGCCCATCTTCTCGAGCAGCGGGCGCACGCGGCCGAAGGTGCCTTCGTCGCCGCCGCACATGATCGTGAGGCTCGCGGCCTTGGCGCCCACCTCGCCGCCCGAGACCGGCGCGTCGATGTAGCCGCAGCCCAGCGCCTCGATGCGCTGCGCGAAGCCCTTGGTGGCGATCGGGTCGATCGAGCTGCAGTCCACCACGATCTTGCCCTTGCTCAGGCCCGCGGCCACGCCCTCGCGGCCCGGTTCGCCGAACAGCACCTTCTCCACGTCGGGCGTGTCGGGCACCATCACGAACACGATGTCGGCCTGGCGCGCGACCTCGACCGGCGAGGCGCAGATGGTGGCGCGCGAGATGAAGGGCTCGGGCGTGTTGCCGTGCGTGTTCACGAACAGCTGGTGGCCGGCCTCGAGCAGGTGGCCCGCCATGGGCGCGCCCATGATGCCCAGGCCGATGAATCCGATGCGTTGCGATGCTTGTTGCGTCATGTCTTGGTTTCCTTGAATCTGGTCGTGTCGTCGTTCACTGCGCGCGGGTCAGCGTCTCGCGCCAGCCCAGGCCTTCGACGGTGGTGGCGCGCGGCTTGTATTCGCAGCCGATGAAGCCGTCGTAGCCGAGCGCATCGATGTGCTGGAACAGCCACGGGTAGTTGATCTCGCCCGTGCCCGGCTCGCCGCGGCCCGGGTTGTCGGCCAGCTGGATGTGGCCGATGCGCGCGAAGTGCTTGGTGAGCGTGTTGCCCAGCTCGCCCTCGGTGCGCTGCGCATGGTAGATGTCGTACTGCACGCGCAGGTTGGGCGAGCCCACCTCGTCGATCAGCGCGATCGCCTGCTCGGTGCGGTTGAGGAAGAAGCCGGGAATGTCGAAGGGGTTGATCGGCTCGACCAGCAGGCGGATGCCAGCCGCCTCGAGCTCGGAAGCGGCGATGCGCAGGTTCTCGACCACCGTGCGGTGGGCGATGTCGTGGCTCACGCCGGCCGGCACCTTGCCGACCAGGCAGTTGACCTGCGGGCAGCCGAGCGCCGTGGCGTAGTCGATGGCCATCGCGATGCCTTCGCGGAACTCGCCGATGCGCTCCGGATGGCAGGCGATGCCGCGCTCGCCCTTGTCCCAGTCGCCGGCCGGCAGGTTGTGCAGCACCTGCACGAGGCCGTTGGCGCGCAGCGCGGCGGTGAGGTCCTTCTTCTCGAAGGGGTAGGGGAACAGGTACTCCACCGCCTCGAAGCCCGCCTTGGCGGCGGCCTCGAAGCGCTGCAGGAACGGCAGCTCGGTGAAGAGCATGGTGAGATTGGCTGCGAACTTGGGCATGGGGGTCTCTCAATCAAAGCAAGTCAAATCGGGATCGGACTTCCGGACGCGAAGGACGCAAAGGTTCCGCGAAGTTCGCGAAAGAACAGCCACAAAAGTTTTCTTGAATTCCTTTGGCGTCCTTCGCGAAACCTTCGCGTCCTCTGCGTCCGGCTGCCCGCATTCAGTCCAGCAGCACCGCCGCCACTGCGGTGGGCGCATCGGCCGGCGTTTCCGCGAGCGGCTCGAACTCGGTGATGTTGTCGATCTCGGTGCCCATCGCGATGTTGGTCACGCGCTCGAGCATCACCTCGATCACCACCGGCACGCCGTGCTCGGCCATCAGCGCCTCGGCGCGGCGGATCGCGGGGGCGATCTCTTCCTGGCGGTTGACGCGGATCGCCTTGCAGCCCAGGCCCTCGACCACCTTCATGTGGTCCACGCCGTAGCTGCTCTCGATGCCGGCGTCGGGGCCCGCGTTGATGTTGTCGAAGGCCAGCTGCACGCAGTAGTCCATCTCGAAGCCGCGCTGCGCTTGGCGGATCAGGCCGAGGTAGGAGTTGTTGACCACGATGTGGATGTAGGGCAGCTTGAACTGCGCCCCCACCGCGAGCTCCTCGATCATGAACTGGAAGTCGTAGTCGCCCGAGAGCGCGACGATCTTGCGCGTGGGGTCGGCCGCGCGCACGCCGAGCGCGGCGGGAATGGTCCAGCCCAGCGGGCCGGCCTGGCCGCAGTTGATCCAGTGGCGCGGGTTGTAGACGTGCAGGAACTGCGCCGCGGCGATCTGCGACAGCCCGATGGTGCTGACGTAGCAGGTGTCGTTGTCGAAGTTGTTGTTCATGCACTGGTACACGCGCTGCGGCTTCATCGGCACTTCGTCGAAGTTGGTCTTGCGCAGCATGGTCCTCTTGCGCTCGATGCACGCGTTGGCCCACTCGCGGCGGCTCGGCAGCCGGCCCGCGGCCTTCATCTCCTCGGCCACCTGCACGAACAGCTCGAGCGCGGCCTTGGCATCGGAGACGATGCCGAAGTCGGGCGTGAACACGCGGCCGATCTGCGTGGGCTCGATGTCCACGTGCACGAACTTGCGACCCTTGGTGTAGACGTCGACCGAGCCGGTGTGGCGGTTGGCCCAGCGGTTGCCGATGCCCAGCACGAAGTCGGAGGCCAGCATGGTGGCGTTGCCGTAGCGGTGGCTGGTCTGCAGGCCGCACATGCCGGCCATCAGCGGATGGTCGTCGGGGATCGAGCCCCAGCCCATCAGCGTGGGGATCACGGGCACGCCGGTGGCTTCGGCGAAGCGCACCAGCAGTTCGCTCGCGTCGGCGTTGATGACGCCGCCGCCGGCCACGATCAGCGGGCGCTCGGCCGCGTTGAGCATCTCGATCGCACGCTCGATCTGGGCGCGGCTCGCGGCCGGCTTGTAGGGCTTGAGCGGTTCGTAGCTGTCGATGTCGAACTCGATCTGCGCCATCTGCACGTCGAAGGGCAGGTCGATCAGCACCGGGCCCGGGCGGCCCGAGCGCATCAGGTGGAAGGCCTGCTGGAACACCTGCGGCACCTGGCCGGGTTCGCGCACCGTCACCGACCACTTGGTGACCGGCTTGGAGATCGACTCGATGTCGACCGCCTGGAAGTCTTCCTTGTAGAGGCGTGCGCGCGGTGCCTGGCCGGTGATGCACAGGATCGGGATCGAGTCGGCCCAGGCCGAGTACAGGCCCGTGATCATGTCGGTGCCCGCGGGGCCCGAGGTGCCGATGCACACGCCGATGTTGCCGGCGACGGCGCGGGTGTAGCCCTCGGCCATGTGCGAGGCGCCCTCGACGTGGCGCGCGAGGATGTGCGCGATGCTGCCGCGTTGCCGCAGCGCCGAGTACATCGGATTGATGGCGGCACCGGGCACGCCGAAGGCCTGCGTCACGCCCTCCTTCTCCATCACCAGCACGGCGGCCTGGACCGCGGTCATCTTTGCCATTGAAAGTCTCCTTGAAAAGCTTGGGTCCACTGTAGGAAGCGGGGCGGATTCCAAGAAGACGGCACCGGGCCATAAAATCTATTCCAATCCGGAATAAGTGGCTAGGATGGCGGCGATCCGAAGGAGTGGCGATGGACCGGCTGTTGGCAATGGAAATGTTCGTGCGCGTGGTGGAGACCGGCAGCTTCTCGAAGGCCGCGCTCGAGTTCCACACCACCCAGCCCACGGTGACCAAGCAGATCGCCGCCACCGAGGCGCGGCTGAAAGTCAGGCTGCTCAACCGCAACACGCGCGGCGTGAGCCTCACCGAGCCCGGCGCGCTCTACTACGAGAAGTGCAAGTCGATCGTGCGCGACGCCGAGGAGGCCGACAGCGTGGTGCAACTGCGCCAGAACCAGGCCCAGGGCCTGCTGCGCGTCGGCACCTCGGTGGCCTTCGGCCGCCGCGTGGTGGTGCCGCTCGCCCTCGAGTACATGCGCCGGTATCCGCAGGTGCAGATCGACCTGAGCTTCGAGGACCGCTACGTGGACCTGATCGCGCAGGGCATCGACGTGGCGGTGCGCATGGGCAAGCTGGCCGATTCCTCGCTGGGCGCGCGCTACCTGGGCGCCAACCCCTGGGCCATGGTCGCCTCGCCGGCCTACCTCAAGAAGCACGGCACGCCCAAGCGCGCGCAGGACCTCAGCGTGCACGTGGCGCTGATCTACAGCAGCGTGGTGGGCGACGAGTTCTGGCGCATGCACACGCCCAAGGGCGAGCCGGTGACGGTGCCGGTGTCGGGCCGCTTCCGCTCCAACAACCTCTCGGCCGTGCTGGCGGCCGCGCGCGACGGCCTGGGCATCGCGCTGATGCCGCGCTACGTGGCCAGCGAGTCGCTGGCCGCGGGCAAGGTGCGCGCGGTGCTGGCCGACCATGCGCTGCCCGAGCAGGAGATCCACGCGGTCTTTCCCTCGCCCAAGCTGGTGCCGGGCAAGGTGTCGAGCTTCGTAGCCTTTCTGCAGGGGCGTTTCGACGAAGGCTGGTGGGACGTCTGACGGCGTCCCTCGCGCCTCAAGCCTTCACGAAGGCCCCGTGCAGCCCCAGCGGCAACGCATAGGGCAAGGTGGCCTGCGCCACCGGCCCCGCCGCGAGGTGGTCGGCCGCGAAGCAGGACAGCACCGTGCACTTGCGGCCGAAGTCGAGCGAGGTGCCCAGCACCCAGCCCGGCTTCCTGCCGTCGGGCACGAACACATGCTCCTCGACGATCGACTGCGCGCCATGGACGAAGCGCTCGCTGCGGCCGCTCTCGACGTCGGTGCGCGCCACCGCCTGGAAGCCCGGCACGTCGGGCCGCGTCAGCGTGGCATGGATCACCTGGCGATGGCGCAGGCCGACACGGCGCGGATCGATGCGCGGGAACTCGGCCTCCTGCGGCAGCACCTGCTGCGTGGCTCGGCCGGCGGCCAGGTCGAGCGTGGCGACGGTCAGGCGCGGCTCGTTCTGGCGCACGCGGCGCGCGCGCATCAGCTCGCGGTTGGTCGTGAACACCGACTCGGCGTCCTCGGTGCGCACGTAGTCGATGTGGATGCGCGGGCCGCGCGGCGTGTCTTCCTCCCAGGCATTGCCGACATGGAACAGGAAGCCGGCCGGCAGGGTCAGCATCTGCCTTCGTTCCCAGTCGCGCTTGTCGACCACCAGCGCGCGCATGCCGAGCTCGGGCCGCCAGACGTGGGCGTCGAGGAAGCTGGCGCCGGCCTCCTTGCGCTTGCCGTCGTACACCAGCGGCGGCATCAGGAACACCAGGTGCCGGTCGGTCACGGCGAAGTCGTGGACCATCGGCAGGTCGGGCACCGGCACTGCGGCGGCGCGGCGCAGGCCGCCGTCGGGCGCGATCTCGTAGAGCGCGAGCAGACTCGCGCCCGAGCTCACGCCGAAGTTCCACACCGTGCCGTCGGGGTCCTCCTTCGGATGGGCCGAGAACGGCATGCCCGCGAGGTCGGCACGCCAGGTCTTCAGGCCCAGCGTGTCGAGCGTGCGCGCATCGAGGCGCGTGGCCGAGCCGCCTTCCCACAGTGCCAGCACCTCGCCGCGCAGTGGCAGCACGCTGGTGTTGGCGACGTTGATGGCATCGGGCGAGGTCGGTGGCTCCACACCCGGCGGCACGGTGCCGAAGGCCTCGACCAGCCGGCGCCCGGCGCGCAGCTCGGCCACGCGCTTGGGCGTGGCCACGTAGCGGCCCTGGTGCAGCACCTCGCTGCCTTCGATCGCGAAGCGGTGCACCATGCCGTCGCCGTCGAACCAGTGGTGGTAGCGCTCGCCGCCCAGCTCGTGGCCGGTGGGGCCGACACGGAACAGCGTGCCGGCCACCGCGTCGGGAAAGCGTCCGCGCACCGTGGCGCGGGTCGGCGGCAGGTCGCCGGGCGGGGTGGCGAAGCCGATCTTCCAGGGGGCGTCGGCGGCCTCGAACTGGGCCTGCCAGTTCTCCTCGCCGGCCGCGCCCGCCGCGCGGGCCCAGGGCGCGAGCAGGGGCAGGGCGCCGGTGCCGGCCAGCAGGCGCAGCAGTTCGCGTCGTTGCATGGCGGTCTCCTCAGCGCAGGTGGATGGCGCTCTGCAGGTCGGCGTCGACGCCGATCGCCGCGGCCTCGAAGTCGGGCGCGCCGAGCTTGCCCTTGGCATCGTTCGAGAAGCCGTAGCGCTCGGTCGGCAGGCCCACGAGGTTGGTGTCGAGCTTGCCGTTGGCGTTCTCGTCGGCATAGGCGCGCACCGCATAGCGGCCCGGCGCCAGGCCCGTGAACACCACGCGCGCCTTGCCCTCGCGCAGCGGCAGGCTCTGCGAGGCCAGCGGCTTGCTGGCGCCGAAGCTGGCGGCATCGGCGTACAGCGCGATGTAGAGCGTGGCCTCGGTGGCCGGGCCCTCGGCCACGTTGAGGCTGAGGTCGGCGGCCCGCGCGCTCAGCGGCGCGAGCGTGGCGGCGGTGAGCGCCGCGATGGCGGTCGCGGCGTACAGGGTGCGCGCGGCCGGGCGGGGCAGGAAGGCAAGAAGGTGCATGGCGGTCCTCGTCGTGTGGATGGAAGACCCGACGATCCCAAAGGCGGCGGATGCTGCCCAGCGCCATGCGACGGAACGCGCGAATGCGTGCGCGAAATGCGCGCAGGCCGGCGCGAACGGCCGGCCTGCGGAGCGGTTTCAGTCCTTGTGCGGGCCCTTGGGATGGTTTTCCTGGGCGCCGTCGGCCGGCGTCTCGTGGCCCGTGCCCACATGGCCCGAATCGGCGAACAGGCTCCAGGCCGCCATGAACAGCGCCGCCACCACCGGCCCGATCACGAAGCCGTTGATGCCGAAGATCGCCATGCCGCCGATGGTGGACATCAGCACGATGTAGTCGGGCATCTGCGTGTCCTTGCCCACCAGCACCGGGCGCAGGATGTTGTCGACCAGGCCGATCACGAACACGCCGACGAAGATCAGGATACCGCCCTGCCAGAAGTGGCCGGTGGCGAGGAAGTAGATCGCCACCGGGCCCCAGATCAGCGCCGCGCCCACGGCGGGCAGCAGCGACAGGAAGGCCATCAGCACCGCCCACAGCAGCGCGCCCTGCACGCCGAGGAACCAGAAGGCCAGCCCGCCCAGCGTGCCCTGCGCCACCGCCACCGCCACGTTGCCCTTGATGGTGGCGCGGATCACGGTGGTGAACTTGTTGAGCAAGTAGTGCGTGTGCGGCTTGGCCAGCGGCAGCGCGTCGCGCATGGTCTTCGACAGCGAGGCGCCGTCGCGCACCAGGAAATAGAGCAGGTACAGCATCACGAAGAAGCTGACCACGAAGTCGAAGGTGTTCTGCCCGATGGCCAGCGCCTGGCTCGCGATCAGCTGGCTGCCCTGGCCGGCGATGGCCGAGATGCGCGCCTGCCAGGCCGCCGCGTCGCCGAGGTTGAAGCGCTCGACCAGGTTCAGCAGCCACTGCGGCGTGGCGGCCAGGATCTGCTGGAAGTAGGCCGCGAAGTCGATCTGCCCCGAGCGGATGCTCTGCGTGACCAGCACCACTTCCTGCACCAGCGACACGCCGATCATCGCCAGCGGCAGGATCACGATCACCAGGCAGATCGCGAGCGTGGACAGCGCCGCCGCATTGCGCTTGCCGGGCATCTTCCTGAGCAGCCACTTGTAGAGCGGCGTGAACAGGATCGCGAGCGCCACGCCCCAGAGCACCGCGCCGAAGAACGGCATCAGCACCCACAGGAAAGCGACGGTGACGGCGGCGAGCAGGGCGAGGAACACGCCGCGCTGGAGTTGGGGTGAGTTCATGGTTGAACCGGACTGTAGCCCAGCCCGTCGGGCCTCCCCTGTAGTCGCGGGCGCCTTCGTGCGCCGCCACGGACCGTGGCCGCGGACCTAGTGCACGTTTTCAGCGCTTGGCGCGCGGCAAGGCCACCGGCGCCAGCGTGGCGCGCAGCCGCGCCGAGGCATCGGGTTCGGCGCTGGCCTCGACCTCGAGCGCGCGCTCGACGTTGCCGATGTGCGCCAGCATCAGGCTGCGCGCGCGCGGCCGGTCGCCGTTCTCGAGCGCGGCCACGATGGCCTCGTGGTCGGCGCAGGACTGGCCGGCCTCGTGCTTCGACTGGTAGAGCGTGGCCGCGAGCGTGGTGCGCGCCGTCAGGTCGCGCAGCACGTCGACCAGCAGCTGGTGGCCGAGCTGCTCGGCCAGGCAGACGTGGAAGTCCGCCAGCAGGAAGGCGCGGGTGGCGGCGTCGGCGCCTTCCACCGCGCGCTGCTCGTCGGCGATGTGGTCGCGCAGCTTGCGGATCACCTTCGCCAGCGGCCGGCCCTCGGGCTCCGAGAGGATGCCCGACTCGATGATGCGGCGCGCGCGGAAGGCGTCGCGCGCCTCGTCGGCCGAGGGCTCGACCACGTACCAGCCGCGGCGCGACTGCACCTCGACGAAGCCGCGCGCCTGCAGCTGCATCAGCGCCTCGCGCACCATGGTGCGGCTGACCGCGAAGTTCTCGGCCAGCGCCTGCTCGCCGAGCCGCTCGCCGGGCGCGAGCTTCTGCGCGAGGATCGCCTCGACCACGCGCTCGGCGATGACGGTGGGGCTGACTTCGGTGGAGCTCATCGGTGGCGGGGCGGGTGGCGTGGGTGGTTTCAGTGGCGGCCGAGGGCGGCGCCGGCGGGCGGCGCGCCGGATTCTGCCAGCGCCGGATCGAGCGCCGGTTCGTCGGGCGCCACGCGGCCGTCGAGCACCGCATGGGCGCGCTCGCGGTCGATGTCGCCTTCCCAGGCGGCGATCGCCACCGTCGCCACGCAGTTGCCGATCAGGTTGCCGAGCGCGCGCGCGATGCCCATGAACCAGTCGACCGACAGCACCAGCACCAGCCCGATCGCGGGAATGGCCGGAATCGCGTGCAGCGTGGCGGCCAGCACCACGATCGCCGAGCCCGGCACGCCGTGCGCGCCCTTGGAGGTGACCAGCGAGATCGCGAGGATCGTCAGCAGGTCGGTCATGGTGATCGGCGTGTTGGTGGCCTGCGCGATGAACACCGCCGCCAGCGTGATGTAGATCGAGAAGGCGTCGAGGTTGAACGAGTAGCCCGTGGGGATCACAAGGCCCACCGTCGAGTCGCGGATGCCCATGCGGCGCAGCTTGGCCATGATCTGCGGCAGCACGCTGTCCGACGAGGTGGTGGCGAACACGATCGCGAGCTCTTCGCGCAGGTAGCGCAGCAGCTTCCACAGGCTGAAGCCCGACATGCGCATCACGAAGCCCAGCACCACGAACACGAACACCAGCACCGCGAGGTAGAACAGCGCGATCAGCATGCCGAGCTGCTTGAGCGAGCCCACGCCGTATTGGCCGACCGTGAAGGCGATCGCGCCGAGCACGCCCAGCGGCGCCAGCTTGATCAGGATGCCCATGATCTTGAACAGCACCAGCGACAGCGCGTCCACCACCACCGCCACCGGCTTGCCGCGCTCGCCGAGCAGCGACAGCGCGCAGCCGAACAGCACCGCGAACAGCAGCACCTGCAGCACGTCGCCGGTCGCGAAGGCGTTCACCACCGTGGTGGGGATCAGCTTCAGCAGGAACTCGACCGTGCCGCCGCTGGTGAGCTTGTCGGCATTGGAGGCATAGGCGCTCATCGCGGCCGGATCGAGCTTGCCCGGATCCACGTTCATGCCCACGCCGGGCTGGAACACGAAGGCCAGCACCAGCCCCATCGCCAGCGCGACGGTGGTGAGCACCTCGAAGTAGATCAGCGCCTTCACGCCGACGCGGCCCACGCGCTTCAGGTCGCCCGCGCCGGCGATGCCATGCACCACCACGCAGAAGACCAGCACGGGAATGATCATCTTGATCAGCTTGATGAAGCCGTCGCCCAGCGGCTTGAGCTTGACGGCGAACTGCGGGGCCAGCAGGCCCAGCACCACGCCGATCAGCAGGGCGAGCACGACCTGGCCGAACAGGGAGCGGGTGAAACGACGCATGGAAATCTCCTGTGTTATTTGCATGCAAGTCGTCGAAAATCTTGCATACAAGCAATGTAGGCAAGAAAGGGCCCGGGTTGGCAGAGGGTATTCCCGGGCCTGCGGGAGCGCCGCCTGGAGGAAAGCGGCCGCCGCGCGATGGTCGAACGGGTTCGACGAACGGGGGCGTTGATGCTCAGGCCGAACTCGACCTCGGACGCCGCGAACGCCCGCCCTGTCCCTGCTTCGGAGCGCGTTGCCATGCACGCATGTAGGCGATCAGCGACTGGGAAAGATGGTCGGCGGCGAGCGACAGTCGGCGGGAGTAGCTGGCGACCAGCGTGGCGCGCGCGGATCGCAGCGGGGCGTCGGTCAGCGGAATCGCCACCACTTTTCCCGCGTCGATCAGGGGGGCGACGACGTCCCTCGGTTGCAATGTGATCAGCCCCGAATCCGCCACCAGCTGGCTCGCAAAAGAAAGCGAATTCGTTTCGATCGCGATGTTCAGCTTGAACTTGCCTTTCGAACTGACGCGATCGGCCAGTTGGCGCAGACCGAAGGACCTGTCGGGCAACACCAGGGGAACGTCGGCAACCTGCGCGAGTGCACAACTGCGCAACCCGGCGGCGGGATGCCGCGCTGCGGCGATGACACACAGGGGTTGATCGATCTTCTGCAGCTCGATCAGATCGGGACGGGGCGAGGCACCGAACAGGATGCCCAGGTCGTACTTGTGTTCGGCGACGGCTTCGCCCACGGCATGCGATCCCATGAGATCGAGGGAAAAGCCGATGCCTGGGTGCGTGGCGATGAAGCTCGGCATGAAGCTGGACAGGAGGCCGTGCAGGATGCCTTCGACACACCCGACCCTGACATGGCCCTTGACCAGCGTCTCGTACTCGTGAATGCGGCCCTTCAGATCGGCCAGCTGGGTCTTGTTGTCCTGCACGTAGCGAAGCAGCAGTTCTCCCGCGGCGGTCAGGGCCATGCCCCGCGCATGGCGCTCGAAGACGGGAACGCCCAGTTCGTCCTCCAACAACGCGATCTGGCGACTCACGGCACTCTGGGCCACGAAGAGCTTTTCCGCTGCCATGCGCACCGAGCCGAAGGCCGCGACCTCGTGAAAGTACCGAAGGGTTGTCGATTCGATCATGCGTGCACTCTACGTGAGGAAAAGGGCGAGAGGCGGGGCGGGCGCCAGGCAGGGGAGGGGTGGAGTACGGGCCCTTCTTGGTGGGCCAACGGGAAGGCAGGGCGCTGATTCGAGGCGCGAACGGTGAAGCACGGCCGATGCAAACACTTCGCGGTCCGGCCCGATCGATGATCCAAATATTCGAACGCTGCCTTCGAAATTCGATGCCGTTCCCGCGCGCATCCGCTGCTAGATTTCGGTCGAATCCTTTCCCCGAAGGACGACGTCCCGATCGAATTCGCGAGGATGAAACAGGCATCGAGAAAGCAGCGCGACGCATCCCGTCGCCGGACGCCTTCCTGATGACGTTCCTGCCTCCCGTCCTTCTTTTCTCGCTCTCTCAGCCTCTCAAAAGGAAACGACGTGTCGGCAATTCCAATCTCCCTGCCCGGTGGCTATCGGTTCATTCCGGGGGTGGACCAATACTCGGCTGGCGTGGCTGCCGAGCCCGGGTTTCGCATCGAACGCGTGCGATTCCCGGAGCCGCTGCCGCTGAAGCAGGGCTTCCGGCGCATCAGGGAAATTCTCGAACATGCCTCGCGCCCGCTGGCTGCCTTCTGCGCCTGCGAACTGCGTTCCCCGGCCCCGTTCACCGAACACGGCTTCGTCGAGTTCAACAACCTCTACGTGGGAACCTTGAGGGAGTGGGGGCTTTTCATCGGGCAGCTCAATCCGGTTGCGCGAAGCAACGTCTGCCCCGTGCTGTTCCCTCCGTCGGAGCCCTCGTTCCATGCCTTCAGCTATACCGTGCCCGACGCCACGGCGGCGGCTTCCTTCATCGTGGCGGGCAGCGCCGAAGCACCTGAAGGCAAGGGGCCCTATCGCGACCATGCCGTGTGCCTGGGCGACACCTCGCCGCCCGCCATCCTTCAAAAAGCCCGGTGGGTGCTCGACGAGATGGAGCGGCGTCTGGCATCGCTGGGCTTCACCTGGGCGAACACCACGGGCTCGCAGCTCTACACCGTGCACGACATTCATCCCTTCATCGCCGACGAAATCGTCAAGCGTGGTGCCGCGCGTCACGGGCTGACCTGGCACTACAACCGCCCGCCCGTGGTCGACCTCGAATACGAGATGGACTGCCGGAGCGTCGCCCATGAGCGCGTCGCGATCTGACGAGCCTGTGCGAACAACCCTCCCAGCCCTCACCGAGACAACACCCATGCCAAGAAAACTGCAGCATCGCCTGGCCGCTCTCTGTGTTGCCCTGTCGTCCCTGGGGATGGCCGGCGTCGCCGATGCCCAGAACATCCAGGAGCGCAACTTCAAGTTCGCCTTCGTCAATCAGAAAGAGCATCCGCAAGGCATGGGGGCGCAGCGCTTCTCGGAGATCGTGGAGAAGAAGAGCGGCGGCAAGATGAAGGTCAAGCTCTTTGCCTCGGGCGTGCTGGGGGGCGATGCCGCTGTCATTTCCTCGCTGCAAGGTGGCACCGTGGACCTGACCATGGCGATCCCGGGCCTGCTGTCGGGCATGGCCAAGGAGTTTTCGCTGTTCGACCTGCCCTTTCTCTTCAACAACGAGAAGGAGGCCGACGTGGTGCTCGACGGTCCGGTCGGCCGCAAGCTGCTGGACAAGCTGCCAGAGAAGGGCCTGATCGGCCTGACCTACTTCGAGCACGGCTTTCGCAACGTCACCAACTCGCGGCGGCCGGTGGCCCGCATGGAAGACCTGCAAGGCCTCAAGCTGCGCGTAATGCAGATCCCCGTGATGATCGATGCCTTCGGTGCGCTGGGCGCCAATCCGTCGCCACTGCCGCTGCCCGAGGTCTATACCGCGCTGGAGCAACGGGCCGTCGATGGCCAGGAAAATCCGTACTCGCTGGTGGAGGCCTCGAAGTACTACGAAGTCCAGAGGTACGGTTCCGACACGCGCCACGCGTTCAACCCCGTCGTGCTGCTGTTCAGCAAGAAGGTGTGGGACCGGCTGTCCGAGGACGAACGCATGATTCTGCGCGACGCCGCCAGGGAAACGCAGCCCTTCCAGCGCGCCGCCAACCGCGACGTGAATGCCAGGGCCGCCGAATTCCTGAAGAGCAAGGGGATGGTGCTGACCGAGTTTTCGGCGCAGGAGCGAGAACGCCTGCGCGACAAGCTCAAGCCGGTCACGGACAAGTACGTCAGGCAGATCGATCCGGCGCTGACGCAGGAACTTTTCTCCGAGCTTGGCAAGGTGCGCGGTGTCGCGAGGTAGCCGCTCGGGCACGTGTGCGGACCGGGCAGCCGGCTTCGCGGCGCGCTGCGTCGACGGCTATTGCCGGCTGCTGAGCAGCCTGATCGCCTTGTTTCTCGCAGTCATGGTGGTGCTTGTGTTCGGCAATGTGGTCTTGCGCTATGGGTTCAATTCGGGCATCACCGTGTCCGAAGAAGTGTCGCGCTGGCTGTTCGTCTGGCTCACCTTCCTGGGCGCAGTCGTGGCACTGAAGGAGCATGCGCACCTCGGCACCGACATGCTGGTTTCGCGCATTCCCCTGGCCGGCAAGAAGGCCTGCCTGTTCGCGGGCCACCTGCTGATGCTGTTCGTCGCCTGGTTGCTTTTCAAGGGGAGCCTGGAGCAGATCAGGATCAATTGGGACGTCGCGGCGCCGGTGACCGGGGCATCGGGTGCCATCTTCTATGCCTCCGGCCTGGTCTTTGCCGTCTCCGCAGCGGTGCTGGTCCTGCGCGACCTGTGTCTGGCCCTGGCGGGCCGGCTCGGCGAAGCGGACCTCGTGATGGTCAGGGAGTCCGAGGAGCAGGGCGAACTGGAGGCGTTGCGGGCCGAACTGGCGCGTGAGGACGCCCTGCGGGTCGACGCACCGCGGCAATTGCCATGACCATCGCCATCTTTCTCGGTGCGCTGTTGGGTGCGATGGCGCTGGGCATTCCCATCGCCTTTGCATTGCTTGCGACCGGCGTCGCATTGATGTGGCACCTGGACCTCTTCGATGCGCAGATCCTGGCGCAAAACGTGATCAACGGCGCCGACAGTTTTCCGTTGCTCGCGATCCCGTTCTTCATGCTGGCCGGCGAAATCATGAACGTCGGTGGCCTGTCGCGCCGCATCGTCAACCTCGCGCTGACCCTGGTCGGCCCTGTGAAGGGCGGCCTGGGCTATGTGACGATCATGGCGGCCGTGCTGCTTTCCGCCCTGTCGGGTTCGGCAGTGGCCGATGCCGCCGCATTGACCGCGCTGCTGCTGCCGATGATGGTGCAGGCCGGCCATGACAAGGCGCGTTCAGGCGGCCTGATCGCGGCGTCGGGTGTGATCGGCCCCGTGATCCCGCCTTCGATCGGCTTCGTGATCTTTGGTGTGGCGGCCAATGTCTCCATCAGCAAGCTGTTCCTCGCGGGCATTGCGCCCGGACTCATGCTCGGCGCGGCGCTGTGGTGCACCTGGTGGTGGCTGGGGCGGCATGAAAAGATCGCGACAGGGCCCAGGACATCGCGCGCGCAGGTGCTGAAAGCATTGCGCGAATCGACATGGGCGCTGATGCTGCCAGCCATCATCCTCGTCGGGCTGCGCCTGGGCGTATTCACCCCGACGGAGGCCGCGGTGGTCGCGGCGGTCTATGCGTTGTTCGTCTCCACCGTCGTCTACCGCGAGCTGAAGCTGCGCCAGCTTCACGCGATCTTCGTCATGGCCGCCAAGACCACTTCGGTGATCATGCTGCTCATTGCGGCGGCGATGGTTTCCGCGTGGCTCATCACGGTGGCCGAACTGCCGGGCAAGGTGATCGCGCTGCTCGAGCCCTTCATGGGCAACCCGACCCTGCTGCTGATGGCGATCATGGTGCTCGTGATGATCGTCGGCACGGCGATGGACATGACGCCGACCATCCTGATCCTGACGCCCGTGCTGATGCCTGTGGTCAAGGCGGCGGGCATCGACCCGGTCTACTTCGGGGTGCTGTTCATCATCAACAACGCCATCGGCCTGATCACCCCTCCCGTGGGGACCGTGCTGAACGTGGTGGCGGGCGTCGGGCGCATGCGAATGGACGACGTCACGCGGGGCGTGCTGCCTTTCATGGCGGCACAGTTGGCCGTGATGTTCCTGCTGGTCCTGTTCCCGGCGCTGGTCACCACGCCGGCGCGCTGGTTCTCGGACTGAAGATCTCGCCAGGTCTGCGCGGCAGTTCTCTTTTCATGGGCAGGAGGGCCCTCGGTCCGTGCGCCCCGGCCCATGAAAAATGCCCCGCGAGCGGGGCATCTGCCTCCAGGCGGTCGGGCCGTCTACTTCGTGGCCAGCAGGAACACCTGCTGCGTCTGGTCACGCTGCAGACGCGTGGCGTTGCGCGTGCTCGCGAAGGCGATCACGCCGCCCGAGGTCACGGGCCAAGTGTTGATGCCGGTGCCCTTCAGCAGCGTGCCGGTGTCCCAGCCCGCGGGCTTCTTGTAGACCGCGGTCATCACGCGCCAGCGCCAGTCGGCCGAGCGCGAGTCGAACCAGACCACGCGCACCGAGCCGTCCTTGTCCACGCCCAGGCGCGGGCGCTGGCTCATGGTGGTCGGTTCCGCGGCCAGCACCGTGGGGGCCGAGAAGGTGGCGCCGCCGTCGGCCGACACGGCAGCGAGCACCGCGATGTTCTTGCCGGCCGGTTCCTGCTCCTTGCTCTCCCAGGCCACGACCAGGTCGCCGTTGCCGCCGAAGACCACGTCGGGATGGCGATCGGCGCGGTCGGTGGCGCCGAGGCTCACGGGCGTCTTCCACGTGCCGGCGGCGTCGCGCACCGCGACCTGCACCTGCCAGTCGTCGGGATTCGAGCCGTCGCCGTAGGCGGCGGCACCGGTCCACAGCGGATCCTGGTCGTTGCGGTTGTCCTGCCAGGCCACGGCGACCCGGCCGTCGGCGGCAACCGTCAGGTTCGGCAGCACCGAGGCCGGGTAGTGCGGCGAGCGCGTGTCGTCGAGCACGCCGGCGTCGACCGACTTGCCGGCGCGCGAGAGGTTGCGCGGCTGCGCGTCGGTGCCGACCTCCTGCACCATGATGTCGAAGGGCTGGTCGGCGCGGATCTCCTGCCAGGCCAGCACCGGCTTGCCGCTCGCGGCCACGGCGACGTCCGGATGCTCGGCGCGGCCCTCGAGCGAGCGCACGGTGTCGGTCGAGGCCCAGGTGGCGCCGCCGTCGGCCGAATGGCGCAGGTTGATGACCGGGCGGTGCGGCACCTGCACGGCGTCTTCCTCCCAGGCCACCCAGACGTCGTTGCCGCGCACGGCCACGCGCGGGAAACGCGCCTGGCCCTTGCCGCTCAGCGTGCGGCCGGCATCGCTCCAGGCGCCCTTGGCATCGCGGCGGCGGTAGACCACGGTGCTGGTGGCGTCGCCGTGCATCTCGGTGACGACGTGCGTCACGCCGTCGGCGGTCACGATGTCGGGGAAGCCGGCGAAGTCGCCGCGCGCACCGGCGACGCGCAGGGCGCCGTCGGCCACGCTGTTTTCCTTCGGCACGGCGATCTCGGCCTTGGCCTCGACCGGGGCCGGCGAGACGAAGATCGGCGACACGGCGGCCTTAAGTTCCATCGCGGGCGCGGCCGGCGGAATCGGCACGTTGATGCCGCGCACCTCGACGCGGTACCAGTCGGGCTGCGAGCCGGCGGTGATGTCGACCGTGTAGGTCTCGTCGTCGCGGGTCGGCTTGAAGGTCTTCATCGGGCCGGCGCTCTTGCCGGGCATGCGGAACAGCAGCACGTCCATGCCGGCGGCACGCTGCACGCCGATGCGCAGGTGGCCGGTGGTGCCCGCGGGCACGAAGACCTCGTCGCCGCTCATGGCGGTGTAGCCGCCGCCCTTGAGGTCCGTGGTCATCGAGACGCCGGGGCCGGTCGGGTTGATCGACAGGCTGGTGTAGCCCGCGCGCAGCGCCTCGAGGATGCCGCGCTCGTTGTAGCCCTTGGCCAGCACCTTGGTCACCGGCATGCCGGGGCTGTTGAGATAGGGCGCGCCCCAGTACTCGCGGAAGTGGTTGTCGCTGGCGCCGGCCACGCCGAAGCGGAAGCCCGCGTTCCAGCGGTTCTCGGCGTAGTCCATCTGCTTGTCGGGGCTCTTCGAGCGGTTCCAGACCTCGACCAGGTTGACGCCCTGCACGTTGGCGTTCACGTTGGGCGTGCCGTCGGCATTCGTCTCGCCATCGTCGGCATGCGCGACCGACCAGATGGCTCCCTGCGCGTGCGCATCCCAGATCGACTGCTGCACCAGCGCGAACTGCGCGCGGTCGGGATGCATGGCCCCCTGCTCGACCGAGTCCACGCCGCCGAGCGCAATGGCGTGCGGCTTGCCGTTGGCTTCCTCGCCGCGGATCAGCAGCAGCGAAGACGACTCCCACAGGGGGTCGTAGTGCTGGTCGTAGGTGCGGTGGTCGGTGAAGGGCACGAAGTCCAGGCCGGTGCGGCCGGCCTGGCCGATCTGGTCGGCCAGCGAGAGGTTGCCCTTGGCCTTGTCCTTGTTGAGCTGGCGCGGCGCGCTGCCGTCGTCCGAGTGGTCGTCGTGCACGTGGGTGTCGCCCTTGAACCAGGTGCCGCTGGGCGCGGCGTTCGCGGCCAGCGAGAACTTCGCCACCACGTTGCGCGCCTGGTCCATCGTCAGTTCGCAGGCCTCGGTGCCTTCGCAGGCGCCCTTCCAGCCGTCGAAGACCGAGCCGCGCGCGGCGGTGGCGATGAGCTTGACGCTCGCGCCCTGGGCGTAGTCGGCGCTGCACTGGGTGTCGCAGGCGAGCGCGGTGTCGAGCGACTCCACGTCGCCGCTGCCGTTGCCCTGCACGCTCACGGCCGCTGCGTGACGCGCGTTCGAGGTGTCGGGCGTGCCGGGCGTGCCGGTGCCATCGGCGCCGCCCGAACCCTGGCCGGCGGGTGGGGGAAGGAAAGCGAATCCGCTGTTGCCTGAGCCGCCCCCGCACGAGGCGAGAAAGACGGCGCAGGCCACCGCGAGGAAGCGTTTGGAAAAAGACGGGGGCGTCGTGAACACCATGAACCTCTGGAAAAGAAGACGGCTTCCGCCATGCAGGGCTGCGCGGCCGGAAGGATTCCGTCGAATTGAAAACCAAAGGATGGTGTTTGTTCGTTACATCGACGTGAAAAATATTCAGTCTAATTTCTTCATAAGATAAATAAAGTTCAAAGCCGCGTCGCCGGCGCCAGCAGCGACGCGATCGTCGTGCGCAGGGTCTGCGCATCGACGGGCTTGTGCAGCAGCGGCCAGCGCGTGGCGCGTGCCTCGCGCAAGGCCTCGGACGAGGTCTCGCCCGTGATGAAGACCACCGGGAACTCGCCATGCAGCGCGCGCAGCCGTGCGACCAGCGCCGGCCCGTGCTCGTTGCCGCGCAGCCGCAGGTCCGCGATCAGCAGGTCGGGGCAGCCGCCGGCGTCGAACAGCGCCGCCGTGCCGGCGGCATCGAGGGCGGTGCGCACCTCGAGCTGCCAGGCCCGCAGCAGGGTCGTCATGCCGCGCACGATGTCGGGTTCGTCGTCGACCAGGTAGATCGTCGGTCGGGCGCCGGTCGCGGCCTCGAGCGCGGCGGCCGGCGGCGGCGGTGGCGTGGCCACGACCACGGGCGGCGCTGTCTCGCGCACGCCGGGCATGCGCACCTCGAAGCGGCTGCCGGCACCGAGCCGCGAGCGCAGCGAGATCCGCGCGCCGATCAGCGTCACCAGCCGCTCGACGATCGCCAGCCCCAGGCCCACGCCCTGGCTGCGATCGCGCCCCGCGTTGCCGAGCTGGTAGAACTCCTCGAAGACGCGGTCGTGCTCCGCGGGGGCGATGCCCCGGCCGCTGTCCTCCACCACCAGGATGGCGCACAGGCCGTCGTGCCGCAGCCGCACGCGCAGGCCGCCGCGCTCGGTGTACTTGATGGCGTTGTCGATCAGGTTGCGCGCGATGCGCAGCACCGCGGTGGGATCGCTCTCGAGCGTGACGGGCCGCAGCTCGCGCGTGAAGTACAGGCCCTTGGCCGCGGCGGCCGCCTCGAACTCGGCGCAGACGCTCGCGATCAGCGCGTCGAGCGCGAAGCGCTGCCGCACCGGCACGTAGTGGCCCGAGGAGAGCTGCGACAGGTCGAGCAGCCCGTGCAGCAGCGCACCGAGCGAACGCACCAGCTGGTCGATGTGCGTGGCCACCTCGTCCAGCGTGGCCGGCGTGGGGCTCGCGGCCAGGATCGCGCTGTAGACCGACAGCGCGTGCAGGGGCTGGCGCAGGTCGTGACTCGCGGCCGCGAGCACGCGCGTGCGCGCCAGCGCCGCGGCCTCCGCGCGCGTGACCGCGGCCTTGACCTCCTCGTTGCTGCGCTCGAGGTGGCGCACCATCTCGTCGCGTTCGCGCCGGATCGCCACCGAGCGCGTGAGCAGTTTCTCGTTCTCGTGGGATGCGAACAGAAGCACCAGGATGTAGGCAATGGTCATGAACGTGGTCGCAAGCAGGTGCTCCGGATGCATCAGTACCCACGAAATGGACGTGGGAACGAGGATGGCGCTCACATAGGCGCCCGCGACCAGGCGCGAGGAAATCGAGACCGCGGCCCCGATGGCGGGCATCGCGACCAGGATGAACATCAGGAATGTCTGATTCAACGCGCTCAGGTCAAGCTTGAAAAGAGGCAGCATCACGCCTGCCTCGGCACCCGCCAGGAACGCCAAGAAGAACTGCTGGCGCAAAGCCTTGCGGGGATCGATACGCGAGAGACGCCGCAGCAGGTGCCATGAGTGGGCCGCCCTTGCCGCCTCCATGCACATGACCGCTCCTGCCCAGAGCGCGAACTCGATCACCGGAACCTGAGGCAGAAGCACGAACGCAGATCCGACGACCATCAGCGCTTGCACGAGCGGCATGCGCAGAAGAACGCGCGCATGCAGTTCGACGAACTCCCGCCGCAACTCGTGCTCGAACGAGGCCTCGGCGGCAGGGTCGGGTGTCGCTGGCACGGGACCCCGCGGCGGCTCAGGACGGACGCGGCAGGTCCAGCAGGCCGAGCCGCCCCGCGGTGATCACGGCCTCGGTCCGGTTGTGGACGTCGAGCGCCTCGAACAGCCCGCGTATGTATTCCTTGACCGTGTACTCGGACAGCCGCAGCTCGCGCGCGATCGACTTGGTCGGCAGGGCCCGGGCCAGGCCGCGCAGCACGTCGAGCTCGCGCGGGCTCAGCGCCGGGCGCCGAGGGGCCACCGCGACGGTGCTCAGCACTTCATCGGGCAGATGGATCTGGCCCGCCAGCACCCGTTGCAGCGCCTGCGTCAGGGTCGCGGGCGGCATGCTCTTGGGCACGAAGCTCATGGCGCCGGCATCGATGCAGGCATGCACGGTCGCGAGGTCGCTGGTGGCCGAGACGATCACCACGGCGACATCGGGCGCGGCCGCCTTGAAGGCCGTGAGCGCATCGAGGCCGCGTTCGCGCGCGAGCGTGAGGTCGAGCAGGCAGACGGAGAGATCGGGATGTTCGGCGGCGAGCGCGGTCGCCTCGCCGAGGGTGGCGGCCTCGTAGACGGCCGCGCGGCTCTCCATGCCGGCGAGCAGCAGGCGCAGTCCCGCACGGAACAGCGCGTGGTCGTCCACGACAAGAATCTTCATCTTGTGCCTCTCCCTGCGCAGGGCCGGTGCTGGCCGCGCGGCCGCGTTTTTACACCATCGAGGGGGCTGGCGGTGCGTTGGCCCCTCGCATGAGGGGATGTGCGGCGGGGGCGGAAAAACTATCGTCGTCCGATGACGCTCAAGCGCCTTCATCAATTGCTGCGAGTGGCTTCGCACCTGCTGGACCAGGCGGCGGACGACGTCCACAAGACCCGCCTCCAACCCCTGTCCGACAACATCGAAAGAATAGGCCGCGCGCTGATCGAGGCGATGGAGGTGCAGCGGCAGATCCAGCTCCTGCAGCCCGAGCTCCGGCTCCGGACGCTGGCCGCGCCGCCGCGCGAGCGCGATGCCATCCTGCTGTTCGCGCGCTGCATGGCGGAAGCCATCGAGCTCGAGGAGCGCGGCGAGACCCAGGCGGCGATCGCGACCTACGAATGGTTCATCGGCAATTCGCGCTCGCTCGCGCGGCGGGCGATCGCGAAGGCGCAGATACGGCGGCTGTCTTCGGCGTCGGAGCCGGCGCGCTGAGCGGCGCGAGGCTCAGTGCAGCGTGCCCGGGTGCTCGGCTTCCAGGCGCAGGCGTTCGGTCTGCTGCGCCAGCGCGACGGTCTCGGCGATCTCGCGCAGCGTGAGCCGCCCAGCCAGTTCGGCTTCGCCGGCCAGCACGTGTTGCAGCGCCTCCTGGCCCTTGGGGCCGGCCAGCCAGGTGGAGGCGGACGAGACCGATCCGCCGCCGAAGCGCACCTGCAGCGCCTTGCCCGCGGCGCGGCTGACGCGCATGAACGCCTCATGGTCGGTCGCGGCCGAGGCCTGGCGCACCACCAGGCAGAAGGCCTCGAGCTTGTCGGTCTCCACGCGCAGGCGGCGGGCCCTGGCTGCGCTCGGGGCCGCCGCACCGAGCAGCGCCGATGCCGCGGCTTCGCTGAACAGGCGGATCTCGCGCCCTTCCTCCCAGGCGGCATCGCCGCGCGACAGCACCTCGACCCGCCGGCCCTGGGCCCGGGCCGCGCGCTCGGCGGCGGCGCGCGCTTCGTCGGCCTGCGCCGGCGGCCATGCGAGCAGCGGCGACTCCGCCGTGCCGAGCACCGCCCACCGGCCCGCGGCATTGAGACAGCGCGCGTGCGTGTCCGGCCGGTCCGAGGCTGGCGAGGTCGAGAGGGAAAGCAACAGGTAGGGGGTGGGCGGCATGGAGGGGTCTTTTCGGACGAGGGCCCGATTGTCCCCCCCTCGCGGCCCTCAGGCCGCCTTGCGCTCGTCCGACTTTCTCGTCGGCGCGGCCTTGGCGCGCGTGGTCTTCTTCGCCGCGGCCTTCCCCGCCTTGGGCGCCGCGCGCCCCCCCTTCTTCGCGGCGGCCCCCGCCTTCACGCCCTTGAGGCTGCGCGTCAGCAGCTCGGTCAGGTCGATCACCTTCGCGCCCTCGCGCGGTGCTTCCTCCTCGGGCTCGATCACGGTCTCGGTGTCGCCGGCCTTGACCTTCTTCTGCACGATCTTCATCACCGCGTGCTTGAACTCGTCCTGGAAGTCCTCGGGGTCCCAGGCGCCCGACATGTCCTTGACCAGCTGCTCGGCCATCTTCATCTCGGCCGGCGTGATCTTCGCGCTCTTCACGCCCTCGGGCGGCAGCTCCAGACCCTCGAGCGACTTCACCTCGTCGCCCCAGCGCATCAGGTTCAGCACCAGCGCCTTGCCCGAGGGCACGAGCACGGCCAGGTGCTGCTTGGTCGAGATCACCACCTTCGCGAGCCCGACCTTGCCGGTCTTCACGAGCACCTCGCGCAGCAGCGCGTAGACCTTCTGGCCCTTGTTGATCGGCGCCACGTAGTAGGGCCGCTCGAGGTAGACGAAGGGAATGTCGTTGGCGTCGATGAAGCGCTCGATCTCGATGGTCTGCGTGGTGCGCGGAAAGGCGGCCTCGATCTCGGCCGGCGAGACGATCACGTACTTGCCGTCCTCGTACTCGATGCCCTTGACGATGTTGTCGCGGTCGATCTCGCGGCCGGTGCGCTTGTTGATGCGCTTGTAGCCCACCGGGTCCATGCTGCGCTTGTCGAGCCAGTCGAAGTCCACGCCCTGCTCGGTGCTCGCGGTGTGCAGGCCGACGGGGATGTGGACCAGGCCGAAGGTGATCGCGCCTTTCCAGAGGGTTCGGGTGCCGGTGGCCATGGTGGGGTCCTCGTGCTGGGTTGGAGTGAAGGCTCAGGAAGGCCGGCCGAAGCCGAAGGCCGTGCCGCGCGGCGCGGGCCGCTGCGAGGCCTCGGCGCTGTCGTCCTCGTCCTCGTCGGCCGGGGGCTGTTCCCTCGGCCCCGCGTCGAGGTCCTCGACCTGCTGCTGCAGCTTCAGCAGGCCGGCCGCCATCGCGCGTTGGTAGCTGTCGACGCCGCGGCGCGCGCGGGCGATCGTCTGCGCGCGGTCGTCGTCGTCGAGCTCGCCCAGCACCCATTCGAAGCGGCCGTCATCGGACGCCTCGACGTACACCGCCAGACGGCGAAGCGGGAGCAGGGACATGTCACCACGATGCGCAGTCGAGCTGCTGTCGGGCGTAGGAAGCCGGCGGCTGATGGCGTCGGAAGGAGGGCGCAGCCGAGGCCGCCGCGCTCAGCCGGCCAGCACCACGCGGTCGCGCCCCAGCGACTTGGCGCGGTACAGCGCCTCGTCGGCCTGGCCGAGCATGTCGTCGATGTCGGCGCCCGGCTGCTGCGGCGCCACGCCGATGCTCACGGTGAAGGCGCCCACGGCGGCCAGCGGCGAGTCGGCCGCGAAGGCCTCGCCGGCGCTGGCCTTGACGCGCGCCGCCAGTTCGGCGGCCTCGGCGGGCGAGGTCTCGGGCAGCATCACGACGAACTCCTCGCCGCCATAACGCCCGAGCAGTCCGTTGTCGCCGATGGCGCGCTGCATGCGGCCGACGGCCTCGCGCAGCACGGCGTCGCCGGTCTGGTGGCCGAAGCGGTCGTTGATCGACTTGAAGTGGTCGACGTCGATCATCAGCAGCGCCATGCGCCGCGTCTTCGAGCCGCCGTCGCGCCCGGCCGCGACCAGCTGGGCCTGGCACGCATCGAGCAGCGCGCGCCGGTTGAGCACGCCGGTCAGCGGGTCGTGGGTGGCGAGGAACTCGAACTCCGAATGCATGCGGTCGGTCGCCATCAGGATGGCGGCGATCGACAGCAGCAGCACGGTGAAGGAGTACATCGAGATGTAGATCGACTGCAGCACGGTGGCGTCCATCAGGCCGACGCCGGCCATGCCCAGCAGCGCCGACGCCAGCCGCGCCAGGGCCACCAGCGACTGCAGCAGCAGCAGCACGATCATCAGCCGCATGCCGAGCACCCGGCCGCGGTTGCGGATGTAGAGCAGCGCATGGTTGAAGAACAGGGCGGCGACCAGCGCCGTGACGATCACCAGCCGCACCTCGTAGTCAGGCCTGAATTCGCTGAACCAGAACAGCGCGCAGCCCATCACCACGGTCAGGCCGTGCCAGCCGGCGGTGTCGCTGCGTCCGTGCAGGAAGCGCTGGCTGCCGGCGTAGTACAGGAGGCAGGCCTCGAACAGCACCACGTTCGCGACCACGATCGTGAGGAAGTCCGGCAGCACGTCGCGCGCGGCGAACAGCAGGGTGCTGACGAAGGCCACCAGCGGTGCCCAGGCCCACTCGCGCAGGCCCTGGATGGTGGCCGGATAGCTGCGGCGCATGAAGAACACCACCACCGACATCACGACGCCCATCAGCCCCGCCAGCATGATGACGGAGCGGGGGTCGAGGACGGAGGGCAGCGCAGCCATGGGACCGGATTCTGCATTGCCGCGCGCGGCCCGTGCCGGCGCGGGGCTGCGGGAGAACCCTGGGCGCGGCCCGATCTTCAGGAACGCGCGCTCACAGCATCGCGAAACCGCCCGAGGCGCCCAGCGTCTGGCCGGTGACGAACAGCGCCCGGTCCGAGGCCAGGAAGGCCACCACGCCCGAGACGTCCTCGGGCCGCGAGAGCCGGCCCACCCCCTTGGCGATCGGGTAGACGTTGAGCATCTTCGGCAGCCGTTCGTCGTTCTCGACCGTGGCGTCCACGCGCAGCGGGCCGTCCTTGATGCCGGCGTGCGAGACCGCGCCCAGCGCGACCGAGTTGACGGTGATCGCGTGCCGGCCGTGCTCGCGCGCCAGCGCCTTGCCGAAGCCCGCGATCGCGGCCTTGGCGCCCGAGTACACCGCCATGTTGGCCTCGCCGATGCGCCCGGCCTCCGAGATGATGTTGACGATGCGCCCGCCCTTGCGCGCCACCATGCCCGGCAGCACGGTGCGGCAGCAGTGCATGGTGCCGTAGACGTTGAGGTTGACGATCTTGGCCCAGTCCTCGATGGGCATGTCGAGGAAGGGCGGCGTGCGCCCGCCCTTCTCGCGCCGCTCGGGAATGATGCCGGCGTTGTTGACCAGCACGCTGACCGGCGCGTCGAAGTGCGCCGTGCCTTTGGCGACCATGGCCTCGACCTGGTCGGCGCGCGTGATGTCGGCTGGCGCCGCGAGGGCCTGGCCGCCGGCGGCCGCGATCTCGTCCGCCACGGCTTGCGCGCGCTCGGCGAACAGGTCGTTGACGATGACGCGCGCGCCCTCGGCCGCGAGCTCGATGCAGATCTGGCGGCCGACGCCCTGGCCGCCGCCGGTGACCAGCGCGACCTGGCCTTCCAATCCGAGTTTCATGGGATGCGTTCCTTGTCTTTTAGGGGGATGGGGAGATGGGGAAAGGGCTCAGCGGCCGGTGAACACCGGCTTGCGCTTCTCGACGAAGGCGCGCATGCCTTCCTTGCGGTCCTCGCTGTCGATGATCATGGCGGCCGCGTAGCGCTCGTACTCGAGGCCCGAGTCGAGGTCGGTCTGCATGCCGCGGTTGATGGCGCGCTTGGCGAAGCGCACCGCCAGCGGCGGATGCTCGGCGATGCGCTGGGCCAGCGCGAGCGCGGCCGGCATCAGCTCGGCGGGCGGCAGCACGCGGCTCACGATGCCGTAGCGCAGCGCGGTGTCGGCGTCGACCAGGTCGGCCGTGAGGATCAGCTCCTTGGCGCGCGCCTCGCCGATCAGCCGCGGCAGCCGCTGCGTGCCGCCGGCCGCGGGAATCACGCCGAGCTTGATCTCGGGCAGGCCGAAGCGCGCGGCCTGCGAGGCCAGGCGGATGTCGGCGCACAGCGCGATCTCGAGCCCGCCGCCGAGCGCCACGCCGTTGATGGCGGCGATCACCGGCTTCTCGAACTCCTCGATGTTGCGGAACAGGTCGTGCGTGGCCTTCTGCGCCACGAAGTAGTCGGTGCCGATGGTGGCGTTGCCGGCGCGCTCCTTGATGTCGGCGCCGGCGCAGAAGGCGCGCTCGCCGCTGCCGGTGACGAGCACGGCGCGCACGCGCTCGTCGGCGCGCGCGTACTCGAAGAAGGCGCGCGCGAGGTCGGGCTTCATCGAGCCGCCGAGCGTGTTCATGCGATCGGGCCGGTTCAGCGTGACCACGGCGACGTTGCCGCGCACTTCGTACAGCAGGGTCTCGAGGGCAGGGGTGTTCGGGTTCATGGGGAGCTTCTTCCTGTGTCGTCTGTTTTTCAGCCGCGCGCCGTGCCGCCGAGCACGTGCGCGATCGCCACCGACCCGAGGCCGATCATGTGGGCCATGCCCCAGCGCGCGGCCGGGTGCTGGCGGCCCTCGGCCTCGCCGCGGATCTGGCGCACGATCTCGGCGACCTGGCCGATGCCCGTGGGCCCGAGCGGATGGCCCATGCCGATCAGCCCGCCCGAGGCATTGATGGCGCAGCGCCCGCCGATGCGCGAGTCGCCGCGCTCGAGGTAGGCCGCGCCTTCGCCGGGCTGGCACACGCCCACGGCCTCGCTGTAGAGCAGCTCCTCGACCGAGAAGGCGTCGTGCAGCTCGAGCAGGTCGAGCTCGGTGGCGCCGATGCCGGCCTGCTCGAGCGCGGCGCGCGCGCTGTCGCGCACCAGATCGATCGGGCCGTCGCCGTAGCGGGTCTCGTCGCGCTCGCTGCTGGCGGCCGATGCGTGCACGCGCACGCAGCGCGCCGGATCCAGCCCGAGCCGCGCCAGCGCCTGGCCCGACACCAGCAGCACCGCGGCGGCGCCTTCGCCGCGCGGGCAGCACTGCTGCACCGTGAGGTCGCCCGCCACCTTGGGCGAGGCCAGCACCTGCTCGAGCGTGCGCGGCTTGCGGAACTGCGCATAGGGGTTGAGCGCGGCGTTGCCGTGGTTCTTGACCGCCACCTTCGCCATCGACTCCATGCCGCCGCCGTGCTCGCGCAGGTAGCTGCGCGCCATCAGCGCGAACTTCACGGCCGGGATGGTGGCGGTGTCGCTGAGGCGTTCGAGCCCGTCCTTGTTGGCCGCGCGGCGGCCGTCGCCGTGCTTGTCCACGCCCATCGCGAGCACCACGTCGCTGATGCCGTGCGCCACTTCCATGCAGGCCTGGCGGAACGCGAAGGAGCCCGAGGCCGAGGCGTTCTCGACCTGCGTCACGGCGAGCCCGGTCGAGCCCAGGTGGCGCAGCATCACGCGGCCCGCGGCCATGCCGATCGAGGTGGTGCCCACGTAGGCGGCCTGCACCTGCTGCCAGGCCAGGCCGGCATCGGCCAGCGCGCCGCGCACGGCCGTGAGGCCCAGGTGGGTGTAGGGCGTGTCGCTCGGGAACTGGTAGGGATGCAGGCCGATGCCGACCACGTAGACGCCGCCGTTGCCGGCCAGCCAGTTGCCGCTGCTCATGTCGTGGCTCCTCGCGCATCCGCCGGCACGAAGTGGCAGCCGTAGTGTTCGCCCGAGGGCAGCGGCACCGCCACCGCGCGCAGCGCCATGCCCGGCGCGAGCAGGCTTTCGTCGGCCACGCCGATCACGCCTTCCTCCACCACCTGTTCGGCGATGCGGATGTCGCCCGCGATGCTGGGCGTGGGCAGGCCCGGCACCATCGCCACGTGCAGGGTCACGTATTCGAGCAGGGTGCCGCCGCCGGGCCGCGCCACCTGCGCCGAAGCGTCGATGGCGTGGCCGCAATGCATGCAGCCAGGCGCGTTGGCCGGAAAGCTCAGTTGCCGGCATTGCGGGCACTGGGCGAACAGGAAGTCGAGCGAGCGGCCGTCGGCCGCGAGCCGGTAGAGCGTGGGCCGCAGGGGCTGGAGCGTGGTCAGGTCTGGGGTCATGGAGGAAGGAGTCGCGGAGGGAAAGAAGAGGGCGGAGGTCAGTCGATGCGGGCGCCCGATTGCTGCACCACCTCGCGCCAGCGCACCATCTCGGTCTTGACGAACTCGCCGAGCCTGGCGTCGCGCAGGTCCTTGAGCGGCACGCTGCCGAACTTCTCGGTGACCTGCAGCATCTCGGGGTCGACGATGGCCAGCGCGATCGCGTCGCCGAGCTTCTTCACGACCTCGGGCGGCGTCTTCGCGGGCACGAAGACCGCGCTCCAGGCCGTGGACTCGGCGCGCGGGAAGCCGAGCTCGCCCACGGTGGGCACCTCGGGCATCACCGACAGCCGCGCGCGGCCGGTCATCGCGAGCGGCTTGAGCTTGCCGGCCTGCACGAAGGGCATGACCACCACCGGGTAGTCGAACATCAGGTCGAGGTTGCCGGCCATCAGGTCGGTCAGCGCCGGGCTGCTGCCCTTGTAGGGCACGTGGGTCATCTTGATGCCGGTGGCGACCTGGAACAGCTCGGCCGTCAGATGCGTGCCGGTGCCCGGGCCGGCCGAGCCGAAGTTGAGCTTGCCGGGGTTGGCCTTGGCGTAGGCGATCAGCTCGGGCACGGTCTTGAACGGCCGGTTCGGATTGATCACCAGGATCAGCGGCGTCTCGGACATGGCGTGCACCGGCACGAAGTCCTTCACCGGGTCGTAGCGGATGTTCTTGTAGAGCGCGAGGTTGGCGGCCTGCGTGCCCTGGGTGCCGTAGATCATGGTGTAGCCGTCGGGCGCCTGGCGCGAGGCCGCCTCCACGCCGATCGAGCCGCCCGCGCCGGGCCGGTTGTCGACCACCACCGGCTGCCCCAGCTTGTCGCCCACGATCTTCGCGAGCACGCGCGAGGTGTTGTCGGTGATGCCGCCGGGCGTGAACGGCACCACGAAGGTGATGGGCTTGGTGGGCCAGGCCTCGCCGGCCGCCCGGGCGGTGCCGCCGAGCAGGGCGGACACGGCCGCCAGCCCCACGAATGCTGTCTTCCAGAACGTCTGCATGCCTTGTCTCCGGGTTTGTTTTGGGTCTCGTTTGTCTACGAGTAATCGAAATATACTTCGACTATTCGTAGAAAAACAAGAGGAAATCCGCCGATGCCGGAAAACCCGTATCCAAAGAAACTGCCCGTCACCAATGGAAGTTCTAGACCGTCCCTTCGTTAATATTCGTGGGTCTCTACGAAATATCGGAGGAAATATGCCCACACTCGTCCCCGCCGCCGCCCGCACCATGGCGCTGCTCGAGCTGTTCGCGCGCGAAAAGCGCGAGCTCTCCAATTCCGACCTGGCGCGGCTCATGGACCTGCCCGAGAGCAGCTGCTCGGACCTGCTGCACACGCTGCACGAGCTCGGCTACCTGCTGCGCACCGCGCGCAGCCGGCGCTTCTATCCGACGGCCCGGCTGCTGGCCGTGGCCAAAGAGATCTCGGCCAGCGACCCGCTCTATGCCGTGGCTTCGGAAGCCGCCGAACTGCTGCGCGACAAGACCGGCGAGACCGGCCTGGTCGGCCGCGTCGAGGGCGGCGTGGTCAAGGTGCTGGCCTTCTTCGAGGGCCGCCATCCGCTGCGCTACATGCAGAACCCCGGCGACAAGCTGAGCCTGCACGTCTCGGCGCTCGGCAAGGCGGCGCTGGCGCTCGGCACGCCCGAGGAGGCGGCGCGCCAGCTGCGCCTGAAGCCGCTGCGCCAGCTCGCCGAGGGAACCATCACCGACCTCGCCGCGCTCGAGGCGCAGGTGGCGCGGGCGCGCGAGCAGGGCTGGATCTGGGTCGAGAACGAAGGCGGCGACGGGCTGTCGGCCCTGGCCGTCGCCGGCTACGTGGGCGGCGAGCCGATCGCGCTCTCGGTCGCCGGCCCCACCGACCGCCTGCGCCAGCAGCGCGAACCTTTCCTGGCCGCCCTGCAGGAAGTGCAGGCGCTGGTCTTCCGTCCCCGCAACGCCCGGGAGCCCGGCGCCTCGTAGACCGAGGGCCGGGCGCCCGGCGTGCGTCCCTTTCCATCCAACGCCACAGGAGACATCTCGATGAATTTCACCCCCGACGCCGACCAGGAACTGCTGCGCGACAGCATCCGGCGCTTCATGAAGAGCGAGGTGGCGCCCCTGGTGGCGAAGCACGACGCGGAGAAGACCTTCCCGTTCGAGATCCTGAAGCAGCTCGCGCAGTTCGGCTACATCGGCGGCCGCCTGCCCGAGTCCCATGGCGGCATGGGCCTGGACCAGATGACCTGGGCCATGCTGATGGAGGAGGCGGGCCACACCTGGCTGTCGCTGCGCACCATGCTCAACATCACGAACGGGCCGATCCACAAGATCGCGAGCGAGGGCACGGCGGCGCAGAAGAAGCGGTTCCTCGAGCCGCTGCTGGCCAGCGAGCGCCGCGTCTTCACCGCCATCAGCGAGCCCGGCACCGGCTCGAACATCGCGCAGATCCAGACCCGTGCCGACCTGCAGGGCGACCATTACGTGCTCAACGGCCGCAAGCTGTGGATCACCAACGGCGCCTTCGCCGACTTCGGCATCGTGGTGGCGCGCACCTTCAGCCCCGACTGCCAGGGGCAGCTGTCGACCTTCCTGGTCGAGCGCGAGGTCTCGCCCTTCGAGGCGCGCCGCGTCGACACCATGGTGCTGCGCAGCACCGGCACCGCCGAGCTGAGCTTCGACAACGTGAAGGTGCCGCGCGAGAACCTGCTGGGCGAGGAGGGCAGCGCGCTCAAGCGCATGCTGGTGGGGCTGGACGGCGCGCGCGTGAACATCGCGATGGGCGCGGTCGGCGCGGCCCGTGCCGCGCTCGAGCTGTCGATCGACTATGCGCGCACGCGCACCCAGTTCGGCAAGCCGATCGGCAGCTTCCAGCTGGTGCAGAAGCTCATCGTCGACATGACGGTGCGCGTGGAGGCGGCGCGCGCGCTGGCGCTGCGCGCGGCGGCGGCGCTCGACGCCAATGCCGACGACGCGCGCATGGCCTGCTCGATCGCCAAGCTCTATGCCACCGAGGCGGCGCACGAGGTCGCGAGCATGGCGCTGCAGGTGCATGGCGGGCTCGGCTATTCCACCGACTACCCGATCGAGCGCATCTTCCGCGACACCCGCGGCGGCACCATTCCCGAGGGCACGACCGAGGTCCAGACGCTGATCGTCGGGCGCGAGATCCTCGGCATGTCGGCGATCGCCTGAGGGAGCACCGCAATGCAAGGCACCCAGGACACGCGCCCGGTCGACATCGCGCGGCTGATCCGCCCGCGCTCCATCGCGCTGGTCGGCGCCTCCGAGCGCGAAGGCAGCATCGGCGAGCGCACGCTGACCAACCTGATCGAGCACTCCGAATTCGACGGCGAGGTCTACCTCGTCAATCCCACCAAGGCCGAGCTCCGCGGCCGCCAGTGCTGGCCCAGCGTGGCCGCGCTGCCCGCCACGCCCGACGTGGCCGTGGTCGCGGTGCCCGCGAGCGGCGTGCTGGCCGTGATCGAGGAATGCACGGCGCGCGGCGTGGGCTTCGCCGTGATCCTGAGTTCGGGCTTCGGCGAGGCCGGCGAGGAGGGCGAGCGCGAGCAGCAGCGCATGAAGGAGATCGCCGCGCGCGGCGGCCTGCGGCTGTACGGCCCCAACTGCCCGGGGCTGACCAACGTCAACCACCGGCTGGGCCTGACCTTCTCGCCCTCGTTCCCGCACGACCTCACGAAGGGCCCGATCGGCCTGGCCACGCAGGGCGGCGGCCTGGGCCGCAACGTGATGCAGGCGATGGAACGCGGCATCGGCATCGGCCTGTGGGCCTCGACCGGCAACGAGGTCGACCTGCAGGTGGCCGACTTCATCCACTACATGGCCGACGCGCCCGACATCCAGGTGGTGGTCACCTTGCTCGAAGGCATCAAGGACGGCGCCAAGTTCGCGGCCGCGGTGCAGCGCTGCGCGGCCAACGGCAAGCCCGTGATCGGGCTCAAGGTGGGCCGTTCCGAATACGGGCGCAAGGCCGCGCAGTCGCACACCGCCTCGCTCACGGGTTCGGCCGAGGTCAACAGCGCGGTGTTCCGCCAGTTCGGCGTGATCGAGGTCGACGACATCGACGAGCTGGTCGATACCGCCTGGCTGTTCGCGCGCGCCATGCCGGGGGCGCAGGAGGCGCTGGGCATCTACTGCTCCTCGGGCGGCACGGCCGCGCTGACCGCCGACGCGGTGGGCGCCGCCGGCCTCACCTTGGCCACCTTCGCGCCCGAGACCACCGCGGTGCTGCGCGCCAAGCTGCCCGACTACGCGGCCATCGGCAACCCGGTCGACACCACGGCGATGGTGCTCAGCGACAAGACCGTGGTCGAGACCACGCTGGGCTGCGTGGCGAACGATCCGCACACGGGCCTGACCATCGTGCCGATCGCGCTCGACTACGGCGAGACCACCACGCGCATGGCCGACAACATCATCAATGCGCAGAAGGACAGCGCTTCGCCGATCGTGCCGATCTGGATGAGCGACCGGCTCGGCGAGGGCTATCGCAAGCTGGTGGCGGCCGGCTTCGCGCCGCCGCGCTCGGTCAACAAGTCGATCGCGGCGATCGCGCGCTGGGTCGAATACGGGCGCTGGAAGCGCGCGAATCCGTCGAACCCCGAGGCGCGGCCGGTGCTGCCGACGCGCGCGCCCGCGGGCGAGTTCGCGACGCGCAGCCTGTCGGAATCGCAGGCCAAGGCGCAGTTGAAGCAAGCCGGCGTCGCGCTGCTGCCGCAAGGGCTCGCAGGCTCGGCCGAGCAGGCGCGCGCGCTGGCGGAAGGCATGGGCTACCCGGTGGTCGCGAAGATCGCGAGCGCGCAGATCGTCCACAAGTCCGACATCGGCGGCGTGAAGGTGGGCCTGCAGGACGCGGCCCAGGTGGCCGAGGCCTGGCGCGAGATCATGGCCGCGGCCGCGAAGCACCATCCCGAGGCCACGGTCGACGGCCTGCTGATCGAGAAGATGGCGCCGCGCGGCGGCACCGAACTCATGGTGGGCGTCACGCGCGACCCGGTGTTCGGCCATGTCATGACCTTCGGCCTCGGCGGCATCTACGTCGAAGTGCTGCGCGACGTGACGCGGCGCATGCTGCCTATGGGCCCGCGCGACGCCGCGGCGATGGTGCGCGAGATCCGCAGCTTCGCGCTGCTCGACGGCGCGCGCGGCCGGCCCAAGGCCGACCTCGCGGCGCTCGAGGCACTGCTGCTGCGCGTGTCGGAGTTCGTGGTGGCGAATGCCGACCGCATCGAGGAGATGGACCTCAACCCGGTCTGGGTGGGCGCGGTGGGCGAGGGCGCGCTGCCGCTCGACGCCGTGATCATCGAGCGCGTGCCGGCATGACGCGGGACCTCGCAACGCCGCCGCTGGCCGGCATCGTGGTGGTCGACTTCAGCGAGCTGCTGCCCGGCCCCTTCTTCACGCAGAACCTCGCGGAGCTCGGCGCGCGCGTGATCAAGATCGAGCGCCCGCCGCATGGCGACAACGTAAGGCGCATGGGGCCGGGCGTGTTCGAGGCCGTGAACCGCGGCAAGCAGAGCCTGCTGGTCGATCTGAAGGATGAGGCCCAGCGTGCCGAGGTGCGCGCGCTGATCGCCACGGCCGACGTGGTGGTGGAGTCGTACCGGCCCGGCGTGATGGCGCGGCTGGGACTCGATGCAGACAGCCTGCGCGCGGAGTTTCCGCGGCTGGTCTATGTGTCGCTCAGCGGCTATGGCCAGCAGGGGCCGTGGGCCGACCTGCCGGGGCACGACATCAACTACCTGGGCGCGGCCGGCGTACTCGCGGTCTCGGGCGTGCCCGGCGGCGGTCCGGCGCAGAGCTTCGGCCTGCCGGTGGCCGACCTCTGCGGCGCGATGTATGCGCTGTCGTCCACGCTGGCCGCGCTGCTGCAGCGCCAGCACACGGGCCAGGGCCAGCACCTCGACGTGGCGCTGGCCGACTGCGCGCTGCACTGGATGAATCCGCGCCTCGGCGCCTGGCGCTCGTCGGGCGATGCGGACCTCGATGCGCAGCGCGAGGCCACGCTGGTGAAGGCCGCCTACGGCGCTTTCCTGTGCCGCGACGGCAAGCACCTGTCGGTGGCCGCGCTCGAGGACCACTTCTGGGCCCGCCTGTGCGAGGCGCTCGATCTCTCGCCCTATGGCGACGAAGCCTTCCGCTCGCATGGCGCGCGCAAGAAGGTGGCACCGGCGATCAATGCGCGGCTGGCCCAGGCGCTGGCCGCGCTCGATGCCGACGACGCCTTCGCGCTGCTGCAGCGGCACGACGTGCCGGTGGCGCCGGTGGTGGAGCCGGCCGCGCTCGCGGCGCTGCCGCAGTTCGCGCGGCGCGGCAAGTTCGAGGGCGATGCGGCGCTCTCGCTCGCGCGCTATCCGGTGCCGATGGCGGGCGTCGTGCCCGGCGGGCTCGGTGGCGCGCCGCGGCTCGACAGCGCGCGCGGCTGAGCGGCCATGACGGCACCGCTCTTTCGCACCCGCATCACCGAGCTGTTCGGCATCGACCATCCGATCCTCGGCGGCGGGCTGATGTGGCTCTCGGATGCGCGCTACGTGGCCGCGCTGGTCAATGCCGGCTGCATGGGCTTCGTCACGCCGCGCTCCTTCGCCGACGACACGGCCTTCGCGGCCGCGCTCGTGCAATGCCGCGAACTCACGCGCGGGCGGCCCTTCGGCGTGAACCTCACGCTCTCGAAACGGCCCGAGGCCAACACGGCGGTGCGGCGCTGGATGGAGATCGCGCTCGCGCACGACGTGCGTCATTTCGAGACCGCGGGCTATGCGCCCGGCGAGCTGATCGGCACCCTGCACGCGGCCGGCGCGGTGGTGATCCACAAGGCGCCGGGCCTGCGCCATGCGCTCGCGGCCGAGCGCGCGGGCGCCGATGCGGTGGCGCTGGTCGGCATGGAGGAGGGCGGCCATCCGGGCGTCAACGAGCTGCCGACGATGCTGCTGGGCGCGCTGGCGGCCGAGCAGCTGCGCGTGCCCGTGGTGCTGGCCGGCGGCATCGGCCATGGGCGCCAGCTCGCGGCCGTGCTCGCGCAGGGGCTCGACGGCGTGCTGATCGGCAGCCGCTTCCTGGTGGCCGAGGAGATCGCCACCCATCCGGCCTACAAGCGGCACCTGCTCGACTGCGACGAGCAGTCCACCGTGCGGCTGCTGCACACGCTGGGCAACACCTGGCGCGTGCTGCGCAACGAGACCGCGCGCGAGGTCGAGGCGATCGAGCGCGCTGGCGCGGCCGACCATGCGGCCTTCGGCACGCTGATCGACGGCCGCGCGACGCGCGACCACTGCTATGCGCAGGGCGACTGGCAGCGCGGCATGGTGTCGCTCGGGCCTTCGATCGCCTTCGCGCGGCGCATCGAGCCGCTGGCGGCCATCGTGGCCGAGCTGCTGGCGCAGGCACGGGCCTCGCTCGCGCGCCTGCCTTCCCTCGTGTCCCCCGCACCGGAGCCCTCATGACGCAGCGCCTGCCCTTCCTCGACCGCCTGGCGGTGCCCGCGATCGCCGCGCCCATGCTGCGCGTGTCGGGCATCGAGCTGGTGTCGGCCGCCTGCCGCGCCGGCGTGGTCGGCGCCTTCCCGACCGCCAATGCGGAATCGCTCGAGGCCTTCGCGGGCTGGATGGCACGGCTCAACGACGAGGCGGCCGCGGCGCGCGAGGCCGGCACCGCGCATGCGCCCTGGTGCCCCAACCTGATCATGCGGCGCGACCCGGCACGCGTGCGCGCCGAGGTCGAGCTGATCGTGCGGCATCGGGCCGAACTCGTGATCACCAGCGTGGGCTCGCCCGCGGCGGTGATTCCCGCGCTGCACGACGGCGGCTGCCTGGTGCTGGCCGACGTGGCCTCGGTGCACCATGCCGAGCGCGCCATCGAGGCCGGCGCCGACGGCCTGGTGCTGCTGACCGCGGGCGCGGGCGGCCACACCGGCTGGGCCAATCCCTTCGCCTTCGTGCGCGCGGTGCGCGCCTTCTTCGACGGCCCGCTGGTGCTGGCCGGCGGCCTGCCCGACGGCGTGGCGCTGCGCGCGGCCACCGTGCTGGGCTGCGACCTGGGCTCGATGGGCACGCGCTTCATCGCCACCGAGCAGAGCCTGGCCTCGGCGCCCTACAAGAAGATGCTGGCCGCGAGCTCGCTCGACGACGTGATGACCACGCGCGCCTTCACCGGCCTGCCGGCCAACTTCCTGCGGCCCTCGGTGGTGAACGCGGGGCTCGATCCGGCGGCGCTCGACGAGACGGTGTCGGTGCAGGAGGCGCGCCAGCGCTTCGGCGGCGGCTCCGAGGGCGCCGTGATCCAGCGCTGGGCCGACCTGTGGAGCGCCGGGCATTCGGTCGGCGGGGTGGCCGGGCTGGCCACGGTCGAGCAGGTGGTGCGCGGGCTGCGCGCGGAATTCCACGCGTCCGCATCGGCCTAGGGTTTTCCCTGAAAGGCGCGTCCGAAACGCCGGACGGCCTGCGCGGGCCGCGTCCGGATGCGCGGCGCGGGGTCTCGTTGGCCCCTGATTTTCTTCAATGAAATCAACGACTTGAGTCGGGTTCACGTGCCATTTTGACTGGCATGTGCGTTGCTCTGTGTTCTCCACTGCCGGCGCTGCCTTTTCCGAAGGCGCAGCCGGCGACAACGAGCCCAGGAGACAACCATGACCTTCAGCCGACCGGCCTTGCGACCCCCTTCGCCCGCACGCCCCGCCCCGCACGGCGGCGCGCCGGCGCGCTGACCCCGTCCGACCGCGCCCGTCGGGCGCACCCCTTTTCCATCCAAGTGTTCAGCCCCGGCCGGCCCCCGGCCTCAAGGAGATTTCCCGTGGACCACGTATCCGCATCCGCCCCCAAGCCCTTCTACAGATCGCTGTACTTCCAGGTCATCACCGCCATCGTCATCGGCGTGCTGCTCGGCCACTTCTATCCCGACACCGGCGCCGCGATGAAGCCGCTGGGCGACGGCTTCATCAAGCTGATCAAGATGATCATCGCGCCGATCATCTTCTGCACGGTGGTGGTCGGCATCGCCGGCATGGAGGACATGAAGAAGGTCGGCAAGACCGGCGGCCTCGCGCTGCTGTACTTCGAGATCGTCAGCACCATCGCGCTGATCGTCGGCCTGGTCATCATCAACATCGTGCAGCCCGGCCACGGCATGAACGTGGACCCGAGCCAGCTCGACGCCAAGTCGATCGCGGCCTACACCGGCCCGGGCAAGATGGCCTCGACCACCGAGTTCCTGCTCAATGTGATCCCGACCACCGTGGTCGATGCCTTCGCCAAGGGCGAGATCCTGCAGGTGCTGCTGTTCGCCGTGATGTTCGGCTTCGCGCTGCACCGCTTCGGCGGCCGCGGCACGCTGGTGTTCGACTTCATCGAGAAGTTCTCGCACGTGCTGTTCACCATCGTCGGCTACATCATGAAGGTGGCCCCGATCGGTGCCTTCGGCGCGATGGCCTTCACCATCGGCAAGTACGGCGTGGGCTCGCTGGTGCAGCTCGGCGCGCTGATGGCGACCTTCTACGCCACCTGCCTGTTCTTCATCTTCGTGGTGCTCGGTGCGATCGCGCGCGCGCACGGCTTCAGCATCTGGAAGTTCATCAAGTACATCAAGGAAGAGCTGCTGATCGTGCTGGGCACCTCCTCGAGCGAGGCCGCGCTGCCGCGCATGATGGCCAAGATGGAGAACCTCGGCGCCAAGAAGTCGGTGGTCGGCCTGGTGATCCCCACCGGCTACTCGTTCAACCTCGACGGCACCTCGATCTACCTGACCATGGCCGCGGTGTTCATCGCCCAGGCCACCAACACGCCGATGTCGATCACCCAGCAGATCACGCTGCTGCTGGTGCTGCTCTTGACCTCGAAGGGCGCGGCCGGCGTGACCGGCAGCGGCTTCATCGTGCTGGCGGCCACGCTCTCGGCCGTGGGCCACGTGCCGGTGGCGGGCCTGGCGCTGATCCTGGGCATCGACCGCTTCATGTCGGAAGCGCGCGCGCTGACCAACCTGATCGGCAACGGCGTGGCCACCATGGTGGTCGCGAAGTGGACCGGCGACCTCGACACCGAGCGCCTGACCAGCCAGCTGAACCAGGGCAGCGGCGCCGAGGCCGACGAGCCCGAGCTGGTGCTCGACGCCAAGGAAGCGCACATGCCCGCGGGCAGCGGGCGCTGATCGGGTCCGGCGGTCGCGCCGGTCTTTCCCCGGACGCCCGCCTCGCGCGGGCGTCCTGCCTTGCGGCTTCGCAATCTGCATTAACCTGCGCCCCAGAATCGAACCGGAGCGGCGCGTCCTTCCATGGAGACTTCCACCGTGACCTTCCGTCCCCGCACCCGGCGCGCGGTGGTGCGCTGGTGCGCCGCGCTCGTGCTGGTGGCGCTGTCCGCCCTGGTCGGCCACCACCTTTCCACGCAGGCCGGCCTGGCGCGATTGCGCGAGGCGGCAGAGCACCGGCTCGACATGGTCGCCACCGGGCTCGATGCCGAGCTCACGCGCTTCGACTACCTGCCCGCGCTGCTCGAGATGACGCCGGTGGTGCCCGCGCTGCTGAACGCGCCGGCCGACGCCTCGCTGCGCGACGCCGCCAACCGCTACCTCGCGGGCGTGAACGCCACCGCGCGCGCCGAGATGCTCTACGTGCTCGATGCCGGCGGCACCTCGCTCGCGGCCTCCGACTGGGACCGGCCCGGCACCACGCTGGGCCAGCACTACGAGTTCCGGCCCTACATGATCGATGCGCTGGCCCAGGGGCGCGGCCGCTTCTACGGCGTGGGCATCACGAGCCGCCGGCCCGGCTACTACCTCTCGTACGCGCTGCGCCGCGAGCCGGCCGTGCCCGGCGTGGTCACGGTGAAGATCAACCTCGAGGACAACGAGGCCGCCTGGCGCAAGCTGCCGGGCGACGTGATGGTGGTCGACCAGCGCGGCGTGGTGATCCTCGCCACGCGCGACGACCTCAAGTTCCGGCCGCTGCTGCCGCTCGACGCGCTGCAGCGCGCCGAGGTGCTGCGCTCGCGGCCCTATGGCGAGGCCGCGCTCGCGCCGCTGCGCTGGCAGCGGCTGGAGGCGCTGGCACCGGGCGTGCAACTGATTCGCGTGGAGGGCGCCGACCGGCTCGTCGCCAGCCGCACCCTGCGCAATGCGCCGTGGCAATTGCTCACGCTCGACGACATGGCGCCGCTGCGCGTGGCCGCGCGCAATGCCGCGGTGACCGCCGGGCTCGGCATGGTCGCGCTGCTGCTCTTGGGCGTGACCCTGTGGCAGCGCCGCCGCGCCGAGCGCCAGAAGCTCGCCAACCAGGCCGCGCTGCAGGCCGCGCACGACGGCCTCGAGTCGATGGTGGCGGCGCGCACCGCGCAGCTGCGCGCCGCGCAGGACGAGCTGGTGCAGGCCGGCAAGATGGCCGCGCTGGGCCAGATGTCGGCCGGCCTCGCGCACGAGCTCAACCAGCCGCTGACCGCGATGCGCACGCTGTCGGAGAGCGCGGCCATCCTGCTCGACCACGAACGCCACGACGAGGTGCGCGGCAACCTCCAGCGCATCCGCGACATGGTCGACCGCCTCGCGCGGCTGACCGCGCAGCTCAAGACCTTCTCGCACAAGAACCAGCTCGGCCCCTCGCCGGTGGCGCTGGCCGCCGCGATCGACGATGCGCGCGTGATCGTCGCCGGCGCCGAGCAGAAGCACGGCGTGCAGGTCGAGGTCGACATCGAGCCGCCGCAGCTCGCCGTGATGGCCGACGAGGCCGCGCTCGGCAGCGTGCTGGTGAACCTGATGCGCAACGCGATCGAGGCCATGGAGCACATGCCGCAGCGCGTGCTGCGCCTGCAGGGGCGGTTGAGCGAGGACGGCCGCGCGGTGCTGACCGTGAGCGACACCGGCCCCGGCATCCGCGACGACGTGGTGCCGAAGCTGTTCGAGCCCTTCGTCACCACCAAGCCCGCGGGTTCGGGGCTGGGGCTGGGCCTCGTGCTGTGCGCGCAACTCGTGCGCGCCATGAACGGCGGCCTGCGGGCGGACAACCGGGAGGGCGGCGGGGCATACTTCGTCGTCGACCTGCCGGCCGCCAGCCCCCACGCCCACCCATGACACCACCGCCCGCCAACGAAGCCTCCGCCATCCGCGTGCTGCTCGTCGAAGACGACGACGACGTGCGCCTGAGCACCGCGCAGATGCTGGGCCTGGCGGGCTTCGAGGTCGAGGCCTTCGCGAGCGTGGAGCGGGTGCGGCCGCACATCGCCTTCGGCGTGCCCGCGGTGGTGGTGTGCGACGTGCGGCTGCCGCGCATGAGCGGCACCGAGTGGCTGGTGGAGGTGCGCGGCATCGATCCCGAGCTGCCGGTGATCCTGGTCACGGGCCATGGCCACATCGCGATGGCGGTAGCGGCGATGCGCGACGGCGCCTACGACTTCATCGAGAAGCCCTTCACCACCGAGCGGCTGGTGGCCATCGTGCGGCATGCGATCGAGCGGCGGCAGCTGGCGCTGCAGGTGCGCAGCCTGCGCGAGGCGCTCGACAACTGGAACGGCATCCAGTCGGTGCTGATCGGCCGTTCGGCCCAGATGCAGCGGGTGCGGCGCAACGTGATGACCCTGGCCGGCACCTCGGCCGACGTGCTGATCTACGGCGAGACCGGCACCGGCAAGGAGATGGTGGCGCGCTGCCTGCACGACCACAGCGAGCGGCGGCGCGAGCACTTCGTTCCGCTGAACTGCGGCGGCCTGCCCGAGGCGCTGGCCGAGAGCGAGCTGTTCGGCCACGAAGCCGGCGCCTTCACCAGCGCCAACCGCACGCGCGTGGGCAAGTTCGAATATGCGAGCGGCGGCACCTTGTTCCTCGACGAGATCGAGAGCATGCCGATGGCGGTGCAGATCAAGCTGCTGCGCGCGCTGCAGGAGCGCAGCATCGAGCGCATCGGCTCGAACAAGCCGATCCCCTTCGACTGCCGCGTGGTGGCCGCGAGCAAGGAGGACCTGAAGGCGCTGAGCGATCGGCAGAAGTTCCGCGCCGACCTCTACTACCGCATCGGCGTGGCGTTCATCGAGCTGCCGCCGCTGCGCGAGCGGCGCGAGGACATCCCGCTCTTGTTCGAGCACTTCACGCTGCAGGCCGCGAAGAAGTACGACCGGCCCGCGCCGGTGCCCAGCCATGCCCAGCTCGCCGACCTGATGGCCTATGCCTGGCCCGGCAACGTGCGCGAGCTGCGCAACGTGGCCGACCGCTTCGTGCTGGGCCTGCTCGGCGAGCGGCTCACCTTGCTGCGCGCGAGCGACGAGGAGGTGCTGCCGCAGGCCCTGCCGCAGCAGGTGGAGGCCTTCGAGCGCGCCGTCATCGTCGAGGCGCTGCGCCAGCATCAGGGCGACCAGCCGGCCACCGCGGGCGCGCTGGGCATCGCGCGCCAGACCCTGTTCGACAAGCTGCGCAAGCTCGGCATCGCGGCCGAGGAATTCAAGTAACTCGCGTGCAGGCATTCGGGCGGCGCTAGCATGGCCCGATGCGAACACTCTCCTTTCCCGAAGGCGCCGGCAACGGCAACGAGATGCCCGTGCTCGGGCTGGGCACCTGGCGCATGGGCGAGGCCGCGGACCGCCGCCAGGCCGAGGTGGCCGCGGTGCGCGAGGCCATCGCGCTCGGCTACCGGCTGATCGACACCGCCGAGATGTACGGCGAGGGCGGCGCCGAGACCGTGGTCGGCCAGGCCGTGGCCGAGGCGCTGCGCGCCAACGAGGTGCGGCGCGACGAGCTCTTCATCGTCAGCAAGGTCTATCCGCACAACGCGAGCCGGCGCGGCACGTCCGAGGCCTGCGAGCGCAGCCTGAAGCGCCTGGGCCTCGATGCCATCGACCTCTACCTGCTGCACTGGCGCGGCAGCCATCCGCTGGCCGAGACCGTCGATGCCCTGCAGGCGCTGGTGGCGCGCGGGCGCATCGCGCGCTGGGGCGTGAGCAACTTCGACACCGACGACATGGAGGAACTGGCGCCGCTGGGGCAGGGCGGTCCCTCGTGCGCGGCGAACCAGGTCTACCTGTCGCTCGGCGAGCGCGGTCCCGAGTTCAGCCTGCTGCCCTGGCAGCGCGAGCGCGGCATCCCGCTGATGGCCTACAGCCCGATCGACCAGGGCGCGCTGGCCGACGACGAGGGGCTCGGCGAACTCGCCGCGGACCTCGGCGTGAGCGCGGCCCAGCTCGCGCTGGCCGCGGTCATCGCGCGGCCGGGCGTGGCGGCGATTCCGAAGGCGGTGGGCAGCGCGCATCTGAAGCAGAACTTCGCGGCGGCCTCGTTGACGCTCGACGCCGGCGTGCTCGCGAAGCTCGACCGGCTGCATCCGCCGCCGAAGCGCAAGACGGCGCTCGCGATGATCTGATCTACGGCGGCGACGGCAGCTATGCCGCGTCGCCGCTGCGGTCGCAGAGGTAGCTGATCACCATGTCCGAGGCGTGCCTGAGCCGCGACTGCTGGCGGTCCGAGGCGCCGAGGTCGACGTCGAGCACGTACGAGAGCGTGTAGCGGTTGGTGATGAAGTACGAGCCCAGGCCCGAGATCGAGACGTAGAGGTCGACCCAGTCGGCATCGCGGCGGAACACGCCCTTCTGCTTGCCCGACTCGAGGATGGTCGACAGCGCCGTGCGCAGCGGGTTGAACATCTCCGAGATCACCTTCGACTTGCGGATGTGCACCGCCTTGTGCAGGTTCTCGGTCGACAGCAGCTGGTGGAACTCGGGCTGGTCGATGAAGTGCTGCACCGTCTTCTCGACCAGCTCGCGCATGTCGCGCACCGGGTCCTCGCCGGTGAGCGCGAGCTCGTTCTGGCGCTCGCGCATCGCGCCGTAGGCGCGCTCCATCACCTCGATGAACAGCGCCTCCTTGCTGTCGAAGTAGTGATAGACGAGGTTCTTGCTGATCTTGCAGCGGGCCACGATCGCGTCGATGCGCGCGCCGTCGTAGCCGTGCGCGGCGAACTCCTTGCTCGCGATCTTCAAGATCCGGTCTCGCGTTGCCACGGCATTGCGCTGCCGCGGCTTGGGCGTCTTTGTGTCGTGTGTCATGGGTCCTGATGTCGGCGTGGCACCACCGAGGCCGCGAGTCTACTTCCGGCGAGGCCGCGAAAAAGATGCAAAACAAAGGTTGACATCGTGCTGTCGCGGCTCCTATATTTCGCCCCTAATGGTACTAGCCAGTTAGTTAGTTAAGGCCGGTCCCATTATCGTCCAACCCCGCTAGAACGGAGCATCACATGGGTTCTGCACCACAGCGAAGCAAAGGCGTGCGCGTCGGATGCGATATCGGAGGAACCTTCACCGATATCGTGCTCGCGATGCCCGACGGCCGGCTCTTCGTCAACAAGACGTCCACCACGCCGGAGGACCTCGGCAAGGCCATCGTCAACGGCTTGCGCGCACTGATCGACCAGGCGGGCATCGCGCCCGGAGACATCGCCGAGATCGTGCACGGCACCACCACCGCGTCGAACACGATCCTGCAGAAGGTCGGCGCGAACACCGGCGTGCTCACCACCGAGGGCTTCCGCGACCTGCTGGAGATCGGTCGCATCCGCACGCCCACCATGTTCGACCTCGGCTGGCAGAAGCCGCAGCCGCTGGCCACGCGCCGCTGGCGCCGCGGCGTGCGCGAGCGCATGGGTTCGCGCGGCGAGGTGGTCGTGCCACTCGACGTCGAGCATCTGCTCGAACAGGCGGGCGAACTGGTGGCCGACGGCGTGAACGCGGTCGCGCTGTGCTTCCTCAACAGCTACATCAACCCGGCGCACGAGCTCCAGGCCAAGGCCGCGCTGCAGGCGCGCTTTCCGGAGCTGCTGCTGAGCGTGTCGTGCGAGGTGCTGCCCGAGATCAAGGAGTACGAGCGCACCAGCACGACGGTGGTCAACGCCTACATCCTGCCCGCGATGAAGACCTACCTCGCGCGCCTGAAGAAGGACCTGCGCGACATGGGCGTCGATGCCTCGCTGCAGGTGATGGCCTCCAACGGCGGCATGATGGGCATCGCCTCCGCGACCGAGAAGCCGGTGTTCGCCGTGGCCTCGGGTCCGGCGGGCGGCGTGGCCGGCGCCGCGCGCATCGGCGCGATGGGCGGCGACGACGACCTGATCGTCTTCGACATGGGCGGCACCACCGCCAAGGCCTCGGTCATCGTCGGCGGCCAGCCCTCGCTGACCAACGAGTACGAGTTCCGCGACGGCATCAGCGCGCCGAGCCGCTTCGTCAAGGGCGGCGGCTACGTGCTCAAGGTGCCCGCGATCGACATCGCCGAGGTGGGTGCGGGTGGCGGCTCGATCGCCTGGATCGACGGCGGTGGCCTGCTGTGCGTCGGGCCCGAGTCGGCCGGCGCCTCGCCGGGTCCGGCCTGCTATGGCAACGGCAACGAGCGCCCGACCGTGACCGACGCCAACATGGTGCTCGGCTACCTCAATCCCCAAGCGCTCGCGGGCGGCAGCCTGCCGGTCTCGCCCGAGCTCTCGGGGCGGGCGATCGATGCCCACGTGGCCGGGCCGCTCAAGCTCGACCGCCTCGCCGCGGCGCACGGCATCCGCCAAGTCGCCAACGTGAACATGGCGCGCGCGATCCGCGCGGTGACGGTGGAGCGCGGCCGCGATCCGCGCGACATGTCGATGATCGCCTTCGGTGGCGGCGGACCGCTGCATGCGGTGGCGGTGGCGCGGCTGCTCGGCATCCGCCGCGTGATCGCGCCGATCATGGCTGGTGTCTTCTGTTCGGCCGGCATGCTCTCGGCCGACGCCGAGCACAACTTCGTGAAGGCGGTGCTGCGCCCGCTGGCCGATTGCGAACCGGCCGCGCTCGCGCGCGCCACCGCGGTGCTCGCCGACCAGGGTTTCACGGTGCTGGCCTCCGAAGGCTACGCGGCCGATGCGGTGCGCGTGGAGCGCTTCGCCGACCTGCGCTACCTCGGCCAGAGTTCGGAACTCACCGTGGCGCTGCCCGCAGGCACGCTCGACACGGCCGTGCTCGAGCAACTGGCGCGCGACTTCCATGCGCTCTACCAGCAGACCTTCGGCTATAGCAGCGATGAGCCACTCGAGCTGGTCAACCTGCGCGTCAGCGCCCATGGCCGCAGCGACTTCCGGCTCGACTTCGCCAAGTGCCGCGTCGACGCGACCGCGCTGCAGGGCACGCAGGGCGAACGCCTCGTGAGTTTCGCGCCCGGCGAGGCGTCCGCTTCGACGCCCGTGGTCCCGCGCGCCAGCCTCGGTGCCGAGCCGGTGCAGGGGCCGCTGATCGTCGAGTCCTACGACACCACCATCGTCGTGCCGCCGCACTGCAGCGCGCGCGCCGATGCCATCGGCAACATCGTCATCGACCTCGAGGAGATCCCGGCATGAACCGCGCCATCGACCCGATCACCTTCGCGGTGGTCAAGAACGCGATGGATTCCATCGTCGACGAAGTGGCCTACACCGTGCTGCGCACCGCGCGCTCGGAGATCGTCAAGGACGTGATGGACTACTCGGCCGCGATCTGCGACCGCCACGGCCAGATGATCGCGCAGGCCAAGACCATCGCCCTGCACCTGGGCGCCATCCCCGAAGCCATGACCGAGGTGCGCAAGCGCTACGGCGACGCGCTCGCGCCGGGCGACGCGGTGATCGTCAACGACCCCTACCAGGGCGGCATGCACCTGCCGGACATCTTCATGTTCGTGCCCTTCTTCTACCGCGAGGAACTCGAGGGCTTCTGCGTCGTCATCTGCCACCACACCGACGTGGGCGGCCGCGTGCCCGGCTCGAACGCCAGCGACTCGACCGAGGTCTACCAGGAGGGCCTGCGCATCCCCGTGGTCAAGCTCTACGAGCGCGGCGTGGTCAACGACATCATGGAGCGCGTGATCGCGCAGAACGTGCGCGTGCCCGACCGCGTGCTCGGTGATCTGCGCGCGCAGTACGCGGCCTCGCAGGTGGGCGTGCGCGAGCTCACGGCGTTGTTCGACCGCTACGGCCGCGACGACGCGCGGCGCTACTTCGCCGAACTGCTCGACTATGCCGAGCGGCTCACGCGCGAGGAGATTCGCCGCTGGCCCAAGGGCACCTTTCACTTCGAGGACTTCATCGACGACGACGGCCTCTCGCCTGAGCCGATCCCGATCCGTGTCGCGCTCACGGTGCACGAGGACCGCGTCAGCGTCGACTACACCGGCTCCTCGCCGCAGGTGCGCGCGGCGATCAACTCGACGCTGTCGTACACCAAGTCCTGCACCTACCTCAGCGTGCGCTGCGCTTTGAAGGGCGACGTGCCGAACAACGCCGGCGTGTTCCGCTGCATCGAGGTGCACGTGCCCGAAGGCACCGTGCTCAACCCGATCGAGCCGGCCGCGGTCGCGGCGCGCGCGCTCACCGGCTACCGCGTGTTCGACGCGATGCTCGGCGCGCTGGCCCAGGTGGTGCCCGACCGCATCCCCGCCGCGGGCGAGGGCGGCAACACCGTGGTCTGCCTCTCGGGCAAGAAGGACGACGGCAGCAGCTACATCATCGTCGACATGATCTGCGGCGCATGGGGCGGCCGCCCCGGTTCCGATGGCATCGAGGCGATCACCAACGCCTCGCAGAACCTCTCGAACACGCCGGTGGAAACGCTGGAGGCGCAGCATCCGGTGCGCGTCGAGGCCTACGAGCTCGAGCCCGATTCCTGCGGCGCCGGCCGCTACCGCGGCGGCCTCGGCATCCGGCGCAGCTACCGCGTGCTGGCCGACGACGTGCTGCTGCAGCTGCGCGCCGACCGCATGAAGTTCCAGCCCTACGGCCTGCAGGGCGGCCTGCCCGCGAAGTCGGCCTCGAACCGGCTGCAGCACGCGGGCGAGACCACCGAGCTCGCGAGCAAGGTTGGCATGCGCATTGCAAGAGGCAGCGTGGTGACGCACACGCAACCCGGTGGCGGTGGCTTCGGCGATCCGCTGCTGCGCCCCGCGCAAGAGATCGAGCGCGACGTCTGGGACCACAAGCTGTCGGCCGACTTCGTGCGCCAGCACTACCGCGCGGTGGTCGATCCGGCCAGCGGCCGACTCGATGCCGCGCAAACCCAGGCACTACGCGCCGGCACGGCGGACTGAAGCACCGCGCCGCCCGCGATTCCCCCACCACCCCATGACGAAGAAGCAGAGGTAAGCGATGAAAAGACGTACGTTGACTCAAGGCCTCGCGGCGATGGCCGCGCTCCCGGCGCTGTCCCTCGGCCTGCGAACGGCGCAGGCGCAGGGCACTGCCAGGTTGCGCGTGCGCATGGACTTCTCGCCCTGGGGCATGCACGGCGCGGTGCACCTGGCCCAGCAGAAGGGCTGGTTCAAGGACGAGGGCCTGGAGGTCGAGGTGCAGGACGGCACCGGCACCATCTCGACGCTGCAGCTGCTCGCGGCGGGGCAGGTCGACGTGGGCCAGGTGGCGCTCGGCACCATGGCGGTGGCGAAGGAGAACGGGCTCGAGCTGGTCTCGATCGCCGGCTTCGCGCGCACCGGCGACCTCGCCGTCATGACCGATGCGGCGCAGGGCGTGAAGTCGCCGAAGGAGCTCGCGGGCAAGAAGATCGTGTGCTTCACGACCAGCCCGTGGGCGCCGTTCATCGAGCCCTTCCTCAAGGCCAACGGCATGACCAAGAGCAGCATCGAGCTGGTGATGGTCACGCCCAGCGCGATGATCTCGACCTATGCCTCGGGCAACAGCGACGGCTTCATGTCGCAGGCCCCGTTCGGCCAGCCGATGGTGCTGAAGACCCGCAAGGCCAGCGCGCTGCTGCTGGCCGACAGTGGCATCAGCTTCCCGAGCTACGGGCTGGCCACGACGCCGAAGGCAATCGAGTCGAAGCAGGCCGCGATCGCGAAGTTCACGCGTGTGCAGCTGCGCGCCTGGCAGTACATCCACGACAACCACATCGACGAGGCGGTGGCCGCCATCGTGGCGCAGCGGCCCAATGCGCGGCTCGACCCCGAGGTGCTCAAGGGACAGCTCGTGGCCTATCGCCCCTTCTTCCAGAGCCCGGGCGACAAGAACCTGCCGATCGGCCAGCAGTCCGACGCCGACTGGGCCGCGGCGATCCGCTCGATGGAACAGACCGGCCAGATCAAGCCGGGCCGCAAACCCTCCGACTACTACACCAATGCGCTCCTTTCCGTCTGAAGCGCCCGCGCGCGGAGCCCAACACGTGGCCGATTTCCTGTCGATCGACGGCCTCCACAAGGTCTACCAGTCCGGCCGCAAGCCGATCACCGCGCTGCAGGACGTGAACCTCGGCGTCGCGCGCGGCGAGTTCGTCTCGATCGTGGGCCCGAGCGGCTGCGGCAAGAGCACGCTGATGCGCTGCATCGCCGGGCTCGAGCCGATCACCAGCGGACGGCTCGCGCTCGACGGCGTGCCGATCACCGAGCCGCCCGACAACATGGGCGTGGTGTTCCAGCGCGACCTGCTGCTGGAATGGCGCAGCATCCTCGACAACGTGCTGGCGGCCGCCGAATTCCATGGCCTCGAGCGTGCGCGGCATGCGTCGCGCGCGCGCGAACTGCTGGCCTTGTTCGGCCTCGCCGACTTCATGGACCGCTATCCGCGCGAACTCTCGGGTGGCATGCGCCAGCGCGTGTCGATCTGCCGCGCGCTGCTGCTCGATCCGCAGCTGCTGCTGATGGACGAGCCCTTCGGCGCGCTCGACCCCTTCACGCGCGATGCGCTCAACGCGGAGCTGCAGCGCACCTGGATGGCGACCGGCAAGACGGTGATCTTCATCACCCATTCGATCACCGAGGCCGTCTACCTCGGCGGGCGCGTGGTGATGATGGCGCGCGGCCCGGGCCGCATCGCCGACATCCTGCCGATCGAGCTCGAGCGGCCGCGCGGCCTCGACGTGCGCGAGACGCGCGAGTTCGCGGCCTACGTGTCGCGCATCAAGGAAACCTTCCGCGAACTGGGCGCCTACTGACCATGAAGACACTCTGGAACCACACCGAGCGCAGCCGCCAGGCGCTGCTCACGCTCGCCGTGCTGCTCGTGGCCTGGGAGGCGTGCGTGCGCCTGCTCGGCATCCGCGACTTCCTGCTGCCCGCGCCCTCGAAGATCATCGGGCAGTTCCTCGCGCAGCCCGGCTACCTGCTGCGCGAGACGCTCGACACGCTGCTCACCACGATGTACGGCTTCGTGCTGGCCGTGGTGCTCGGCGTGGCCGCGGCCATCGGCATCGTCTATTCGCGCTTCCTTGACCGCACGCTCTACTCGCTGCTGGTGGCGCTCAATGCCGTGCCCAAGGTCGCGCTCGCGCCGCTGTTCGTCATCTGGATGGGCACCGGCGCGCTGCCCAAGGTGGCGATCGCGATGCTGATCGCGATCTTCCCGATCCTGATCGACTGCGTGCTGGGGCTGCGTTCCACCGACCCCGACATGCTCGACATGGCGCGGGTCAACAAGGCCACGCGCGGGCGCATCCTCTGGAAGATCCGCTTTCCCAACGCACTGCCCAGCCTGTTCGCGGGCATGAAGGTCGGTGTGTCCTTCGCGCTGGTGGGCACCATCGTCGGCGAGTTCGTGGCCGGCGAATCGGGTCTGGGCCACGTGATCCTGGTGGCACAGGGCAGCTTCGACACCTCCACCGTGTTCGTCGCGCTCGCGCTGCTGTGCGTGCTCGGCGTGGTGCTGTTCAAGGGGATCGAACTGGCCGAGGAGCGGCTGCTCGGCTGGCATGCCTCGCAGCGCGGCGTGCCGGCGCACGCGGTCTAGCAGAGGCCGTGCGCTGCATGAAAAAAGGGGCCGTCGGCCCCTTCGTTCGTTGTGGCGTGCAGCGGCTCAGTGCGCATCCGCATGCTTGGCCGCCGCGATCACCGCCTGCTCGTCGTGCTTCGCGCCGTTGAGGAACAGGTTCAGCAGCACCGCCGCGATCGACGCCAGCAGGATGCCCGACTCGATCAGCGAGTGGATCGCATGCGGCATCCACTGCTTGAAGTTGGGCGCGATCAGCGGAATCATGCCGACGCCGATCGAGACCGCGACGATCATCGCGTTGTGGCGGTTGTGCTTGAAGTCCACGCCCGAGAGGATGCGGATGCCGGTGGCGGCCACCATGCCGAACATCACGAGGCCCGCGCCGCCGAGCACCACGGTGGGCAGCGACTCCACCAGCGCCGCCATCTTCGGCAGCAGGCCCAGCACGATCAGGATCACGCCGCCGGCCACGCAGACGTAGCGGCTCTTGATGCCGGTGACGGCGACCAGGCCCACGTTCTGCGAGAAGCTGGTGTAGGGGAAGGTGTTGAAGATGCCGCCGATCAGCGTGCCCAGGCCATCGGTGCGCAGGCCCTTGGCGAGGTCCTGCTGCGAGATCTTGCGCTCGGTCATCTCGCCGAGCGCGAGGAACATGCCGGTCGATTCGATCATCACCACCACCATGATCAGCGTCATCGTGAGGATCAGGATCGGGTCGAACTGCGGCATGCCGAAGTGGAACGGCAGCACGATGTCGAACCAAGCGGCCTTGCCGACCTTCTCGTAGGTCATGAGGCCGGTGAGCGAGGCCACGACCGCGCCGATGACGATGCCCAGCAGCACCGAGATGTTGGCGACGAAGCCCTTGGCGTACTTCACGATCAGCAGGATCGACACCAGCACCAGCGCGGCCACGCCCAGGCCCGAGAGGTCGGCGTACTTGGGGTTGGGCACGGTGGGCATGATCGCGAAGCCCTTGGGCACGGCGGGGATGGAACTGCCGGGCGAGGTGACTTCGGCCAGCCACTTGGCGTAGACCGGATCGACCAGCGCGGGCGCCGTCGGGCCCACGGGATTGCCGAAGATCCAGTTGATGCCCACGCGCATCAGGCTGATGCCGATCACCGCGATGATGGTGCCGGTGACCACGGGCGGGAAGAAGCGCAGCATGCGGCTCACGAAGGGCGCGATCAGTATCGAGACGATGCCCGCGCCGATGATGGCGCCGAACAGCAGCTGCGCGCCGTTCTGGCCCGGGTTGGCGTTGGCGATCGCGACCATGGGCGCCACCGAGGCGAAGGTCACGCCCATCATCACGGGCAGCTTGATGCCGAACCACTGCGTGGCGCCGAGCGCCTGGATCAGCGTGGCGATGCCGCAGCAGAACAGGTCGGCCGAGATCAGCAGCGCGACCTCGTCGGGCGAGAGCTTGAGCGCACGGCCCACGATCAGCGGGACCGCGACCGCGCCCGCGTACATGACCAGCACGTGCTGCAGGCCCAGGGCGGTGAGCTTGCCGGTGGGCAGGCGCTGGTCCACCGGATGGACTGGGGAAAGGGAGTCGGCCGTCATCGTGAATCTCCTGCTGCGGCAATGAGAGAAAGACAGAAAGAGGTGCGGCGCGCAGTGGTCGGGCGCGTCCACCGCATCTGGTGTACGCGAAACTGTATACAATTTATGCGGCAATCCGGACTGAGGAAAACCCGGGGGGTCCGGGTGGGCCCGATGCCGTGCCCGCGGCTCGTTCAGGCCACGGGGTAGGGACCGTCCTCGAAGCGCTGCGCGTGGTAGCCCTTGCTGCCCACGGCATGCGCCAGTTCGCTGCGGAAGTCGCGGCCCTCGCGCAGGCTTTGCAGCACCTGCGCGAAGTCGTGCTTCGGCGCCCAGCCCAGGTCGCGCCGCGCGCGTTCGTTCACGTACACACGATCGAGCTGCGCGGGCAGGGTCCAGCCGCGCCGTTCGTAGAGCGCCTCGCAGTCGGGGAAATGCCGGCGCAGCACGGCCGGCGCATCGCTGCGCAGCAGCGCGAGCTCGTCGCGCGCGAAAGGCGTGGTGGCCGAGACGATGTAGCGGCCGAAGCCCAGTGCCGGTGCGCGCCGTGCGGCGCACAGGTGCGCCTCGACGATGTCCGCGATGTCGGCGCGGCGGTGCAGCAGCTCGTTGGCCTGCGCGTTCTCGAGCGAGTGGCGCTCGCGGGCGCGCGGATCGTCGTCGTCCTCGGGGAAGAAGCGCGAGGTGCGCAGCACGATCGCGTGGAGGCCGTGCTCGCGATGGAACAGCTGGCACAGGTCCTCGGCCGCGGTCTTGGTCGCGCCGTAGATGTTCTTCGGGATCGGCGTCACCTCTTCCGTGATCCAGGCGGCGGGCTCGCCCGCGGCCGGCGTCAGCGCCGAGCCGAAGCTGCTGGTGGTGCTCGTGAACACGAAGGCCTGCACGCCGGCCGCCGCCGCCTCCTCGAGCAGCGCGAGCGTGCCCGCGATGTTGGTCTCGACGAAGTCCTGCTTCGCATGCGTGGCCACGTGCGGCTTGTGCAGGGTGGCGGTGTGCAGCACGGTGCGCACGCCGCGCATGCACTCGCGCACGAAGGCACGGTCGGCGATGGAGCCGGTGCGGTCGGTGAAGGGCGAGGCGAGCAGGTCGATGCCGCGGGCCTCGCCCCCGGTGTCGGGGTTCGCGCGCAGATGGCGCATCAGTGCTTCGCCGAGATGGCCGGCGCTGCCGGTGACCAGTGTGGTCATGGGAACGGTGTCCTTCCTGCGATGGGGATGTTCGAAACCGCGAGGCTAACGCGAGGTCGCGCGCGCCGTCCACGCACAAGTCATGCGTGGGGCGGTCCGCCCTCAGGCGATGGTGATGACCAGCCGCCCCGCGCTGCCGTCGGCCAGCGCGACACGGTGGCCTGGTGCACGCCCATGCGCTGCGCGAAATGGCTCTGCTTGAAGCCGCGCAGCCACCGCAGGCGCCCGAGCGCGAGACCGGTGTCGCCGGCCGCCATGCGCGCGCTCCTCAGGCCAGCAGCGCCTTCACCAGGTCGAGCTGGCGGTCGGGCTTGCCGGTGCCGAGCTCGAGGCTGGCCTCGATGCGGTCGAGGTGTTCGATCATGCAGCTCACGGCGGCTTCGACGTCGCCGGTGCGGCAGATGCGCAGGAAGTCGGCATGCTCGTCGGACGAGCAGTGCGGATCGTTCGACGAGTGGTAGAGCATCGCGATCAGCGAGCTGCGCGCGACCAGTTCGCGCACCAGCTCGGCCAGCGTGTGGTTGCCGGTGGCCTCGGCCAGCGCGACGTGGAAGTCGCCCAGCAGCTTCTCGCGCACCGTGCCCATGGTGGTGGTCTGGCGCAGCGCGTTGCGCTCGAAGCGGATGTGCTGGTCGAGCGCCTGGTAGTCGCGCGGCCGCGCGTTGGCGATGAACAGCCGCACCACCTCGCGCTCGAGGATGCGGCGCACCGCGAACACCTCGCGCGCTTCCTCCACCGTGGGCTGGCAGACGAAGGCGCCCTTGTCGGGAATGATCTCGATCAGCTTGTCCTTCGACAGCATCAGCAGCGCCGCGCGCACCTTGGTGCGGCTCACCGAATAGACGCGGCCCAGCGCCTCCTCGCGCAGCCAGGTGCCGGGCGGCAGGCGCTTCTCGACGATGGCGGTGGCGATGTCCTGGGCGATGCTCTCGATGGAGCTGGCCTTGTCCGCCTTCTCGCTGACGGCGGCCGGGCCGGCGTCGGTGGCGGCCGGCGCGGCGGGGGAAGGAGCGGGGGTGGAACGTGCGCGGGGCATCGGTGGATTGTCGCTTGGCGCAAGCCGGTGCCCGGCGCACATGCCGCTATGGCCTCGCGAGGGTGAAGCCTTCGAGCGCGCCGACCATGGTCTTGGGCAGCGGCCGCGCAAGCTCGCCGCGCTTGCTGGTGCGCAGCTTGAGCCGCACCAGCGATTCGATCAGCTGCGTGCCCGCGGCCACGCCGTCGATCACCGGCACGCCGAGCAGCTCGCCGATGTGCTCGCACAGGTCGGTCATGCCGGCGCAGCCGAGCACGATGCAGTCGGAGCCGTCCTCCTCGAGCGCGCGCCGGCATTCCTCGACGATGCGTTCGCGCGCGCGCGAGCCCGGCTCCTCGAGCTCGAGCACCGGCAGCTCGCAGGCGCGCACGTTGGCGCAGAAGCGCTCCATGCCGTAGATCTCCGCCAGGTGCCAGGCCTGGCCGATGGTGCGCCCCAAGGTGGTGACCACGCTGAAGCGGCTGCCGACCATGCTGGCCAGGTGCATCGCGGCCTCGGCGATGCCCACCACCGGCCCGCGCGCGAGCTCGCGCGCGGCCTTCAGGCCCGGGTCGCCGAAGCAGGCGATCACGTAGCCGTCGATGCCGTCGCGCTCGCCGGCCGCGATCTCCTGCAGCAGGCCGGGCACGGCCAGCGCCTCGTCGTAGTGGCTCTCGATGGAGACCGGGCCCATGGCCGGGCTCACGGCCACGATCTCGGTGCCGGCGTGCGCCACCGCGCGGGCGCAGGCACCGATCTTCTCGGTCATGCTCCAGGTGGTGTTGGGGTTGATGATCTTGATGCGCACGGTGCGCTCCCTTTCTCTTGCGGTGTGTTCAGGTCTTGGTGTTGCGGTTCAGCAGCGCGTAGATCACGAAGCCCAGCGCCATGCCGATGAACCAGGCGTAGTTGGCGGCGCCGCGCAGGGTCGGCACCATCACGCACAGGATCGGCACCAGCGCCGAGGGGATCAGCGCCTGGATCGCCTTCGGGTTGTAGCCGCCGCTGTACCAGTACTTGCCCTGCGTGCTCATGCTGTAGAGCGCATCCACGTCGATCTGCTGCTTGCGCACCAGGTAATAGTCGGCGATGAGGATGCCGAACAGCGGGCCGATGAACGAGCCCAGCACGTCGAGCGTGTAGTGGATGACCTCGGGGCTGTTGTAGAGGTTCCACGGCGTGAGGAACACCGAGCCCACGGCGGCGATCATGCCGCCGGTGCGCCAGCTGATGTGCTGCGGCGCGACGTTCGAGAAGTCGAAGGCCGGCGAGACGAAGTTGGCGACGATGTTGATGCCGATGGTGGCGATCATGAAGGTCAGCGCGCCCAGCACCACGGCGGTGGTGCTGTCGATCTTGCCCACGGTGTGCACCGGGTCGGTGATCAGTTCGCCGAACACCGGCAGCGTGGCGGCGGTGGTGATCACGGTCAGCAGCGAGAAGAACACGAAGTTGATCGGCAGGCCCCAGAAGTTGCCCTTCTTCACCGCGTCGAAGCTCTTGCCGTAGCGCGAGAAGTCGCCGAAGTTGAGCATCGGGCCGCTGAAGTAGCTGACCACCAGCGCGATCGCCGACAGCATCACCGGCAGCGCGTCCCAGCCCTGGAACTTGATGCCGCCGAGGTTCAGGTCGATGTTCTTCCAGCCGGCCTTCCACACCAGCCAGCCGCACAGGATGGCCATCACCACGTAGACCGCCGGGCCGGCCCAGTCGATGAACTTGCGGATCGCGTCCATGCCGTGCCAGAACACGAAGGCCTGCAGCACCCACATCACCATGAAAGCGACCCAGCCCAGCGTCGACAGCCCCACGAAGCCGTGCTGCGCCAGGTCGGCGTAGGGCGCGAGGTTGGGGAACATGTGCAGCGCCAGCACCATGAAGGCGGCCGAGGCGAGGTAGGTCTGCACGCCGTACCAGGCCACCGCGATCAGGCCGCGGATGATGGCCGGGATGTTGGCGCCGAGCACGCCGAAGGAGGCGCGGCACATCACGGGGTAGGGCGTGCCGGTCACCTGGCTGGGCTTGGCGACCAGGTTGCAGAAGATCTGCACGATCACGATGCCCACCAGCAGCGACACCAGCACCTGCCAGCTCGACAGGCCCAGCGCGAACAGGCTGCCGGCCGTGATGTAGCCGCCCACGCTGTGCACGTCGGACATCCAGAACGCGAAGATGTTGTACTGCCCCCAGGTCTGCTTCCTGAGCGGCGCGAGGTCCTCGTTGGTCAGGCGCGGGTCGTAGCCTGGCTTGATGAGGGCATTCGATTCGGCATGCGCCGGGGCGCTGGCTGCGCTGCCCCCGGCGGGCGTCTGGCTGACGGCTGTGCTCATGGTCTTTACCTCGTCTCTTCGATTTGGGTTGCGTTGGAGGACCGGCTTGCGACGCAATTTGTGCGCCCGTTTTTGAGTTCGTTATTTGTATACAAAAACTGAGCACAATCAAGATCATCCAGATATTCATATATCCGTAGATTCCCTGAGACGCGAGTGCGGGCGCGTCGGCCGCTGCTGCAAGAAAAAGAGCGCCGGGCCCAGGGGCCACGGCGCTCTCGCGCGGAAAAGGAGGGGAAGGCCGGTCCGGCCTACTTCGCCGCCACCTTCACGAACACCGGGTTCGAATAGAACCAGAGGTCGGCGTAGTTGCGTGCGTTGATCGCGTTGAAGCGCGCCACGTTTCGTTGCCCTCGATGCGCGCGTCGGGCAGCGGCTCGCCGTTGGCGGTCTCGCCGCGCACGTCGGTGCCGCTGTCACGCTCGCCGCGCGACCCGCGACATCAGCCCGTCATCGCATCGTCGGCCTGCGCCTGGAACATGCGCGTGAAGTCGCAGCAGGACTGCGCGAGCATCACGATCGACGAGGTCAGCGCGCTGCGGTGCTCGCCCTTGTGCATCGCCACGTAGCGCACCACCGGCAGGGCCGGCGCCACCTCGATCTCGGCCAGCATGCCGGCCGCCACCATCGGCCGCAGGCATTCGCGCGGCAGGTAGCTCACGCCCAGGCCCGACACCGTGAGGCCGACCAGCGCGATCAGGTTGCTCACCACGATGGTGTCGGCCGGCTGCACGCCCTGTTCCTTCATCCAGGCGTCGTAGGCGCGACCCGTGCCCGAGTTGCCGCCCTGCACCAGCATGCGCTGGCGCGCCAGCTCGTGCAGCCGCAGCGGCGCGTCGGCGGGCACCACGCCGGGCTTGCACATCCAGGCGCTCCTCACCTCGCCGATCGCCTTGCTCGCCATGCGCGCGTCGGCGAAGCTGTCGGGCAGGAACACCAGGTCGAGCTCGTCGGCCAGCAGCTTGTCGCGCAGCTGCAGGCTGTCGTCGACGTCGGGCTCGAGGATCACCTTCGGGTAGTGCTGCTGGATCAGCCGCACCAGCCGCGGCAGCCAGGTCATGGCCGTGAGCTCGGTCACGCCGATGCGCAGCCGGCGCTCCACCACGCCGGGCTTGCCGAACTGCTCGACCGCCGCGTCGCGTTGCGCCAGCAGCTTCTGCGCGAGCACGTACATCTCCTCGCCCTTCTCGGTGAGTCGCGCGCTGCGCTGGCTGCGGTCGAACAGCTCGGTGTCGAACAGCGCCTCGAGCTCGTGCACCCGCTTCGACACCGCCGACTGCGAGGTGTGGAGCTGGTTGGCGGCCTGCGCGAAGCCGCCCAGGCGGGCGATCCAGTAGAGGGCCTCGAGCTGCTTGAAGGTCATCATGGCGGTGCGTTCCTTGGACGAAAGAACACTTTAAGCGATCTTTTTCGATGAATAAAAATCGCTTTTGGAAACTTGAAGCCGCGCCGAAGATGCGCTCCGAACCGGTTGCGCCCACCACTTTCGTATTCAAACCACACGGCCAAGGACTTCACCATGCATTTCCCACGCGCCTTCGCACGCCCCGCCGCACTCGGCATCGCCCTCGCAGTGGCCTGCGGCGCCGCCGCCGCCCAGGACAGCGGCACGCTGCGCAAGATCAAGGACAGCGGCACGATCCAGATCGGCAGCCGCGACACCCAGATCCCGTTCTCGTACAAGACCAGCGCCGACGCGGCGCCGATCGGCTTCACCAACGAGATCTGCCTGAAGATCGTCGAGGCGGTGAAGGCCAGGCTGAACCTGCCGAAGCTCGACGTGCGCTACACGCTGCTGAACTCCACCAACCGCATCCCGCTGCTGCAGAACGGCACCGTGGACCTCGACTGCGCGACCACCACCAACACCACGCAGCGCCAGCAGCAGGTGGACTTCGCGCCCAGCCATTTCGTCACCAACATCACGGCGGCGGTCAAGAAGAGTTCGGGCATCAACAGCTTCGCCGACCTGCAGGGCAAGACCGTGGCCACCGTGGCCGGCAGCACCTCGATCCAGCTGCTGCGCGGCGCGCGCAAGAACGGCATCGACGTGCAGGAGATCGCCGGCAAGGACACGGCCGATGCCTTCCTGCTGCTCGCGAGCGACCGTGCCGCGGCCTACGTGCTCGACGACGTGCAGCTCGCCGGCCTGATCGCCAACCAGCCCAACGCCAGCGACTACAAGCTGCTGAAGGAATCGCTGCGCCAGGAGCCCTACGGGATCATGCTGCGCAAGGACGACCCCGAGTTCAAGGCGATCGTCGACCAGACCGTGGCCGGCCTCATGAAGTCGGGCGAGATCGACAAGCTCTACGCGCGCTGGTTCACGCAACCGATTCCGCCGCGCAACGTGAGCCTCGACTTCCCGATGTCGGACGCGGTGCGCGAGACCTACAAGAACCCGAACAACAAGGGCGTGTGAGCGTGAGTTCTTCTTCTCCGAACGGCGCGCGGCATCCGCGCGGCCTGGCCTTCTCCGACGCGCTGATGCGCGAGGTGCGCGAGCGCTTCCTGCTCGTGGAGCGCGACCACCACGGGCGCGAGCGCCTGTACTTCGACAACGCGGGCGGCTCGTTCCGGCTCAAGGCCGCCATCGAGCGCTTCGCGGCCATCGACGCGGTGCCCGACAACACCGAGCGCATCCACGAGACCGCGCTCGAGCTGCAGGCCGTGCAGGCGCGCGGCTGGGACGACGTGCGCACCATCCTCAACGCCGAGGGCGGCAGCATCTTCGCGGCGCTCACCGCCTCGGGCGCCATGTTCGACATGGTGCGCGCGGTGGCCGAGAACGTGAGCGGCACGAACATGGTGACCACCGTGCTCGAGCATCCCTCGGCCTACGACGCGATGGCGCTCTATGCCGAGCGCACCGGCCGCGAGCTGCGCGTGGCGCGCAGCAACCCCGAGACCGGTGGCATCGACGTCGACGAGATCGTGCGGCTGGTCGATGCCGACACCTGCCTGCTCAACGTGATCTACGCCTCGAACATCTCGGGCGCGAAGCTCGACATCGAGGCCATCGTGCGGCGCGCGCGCGAGGTCAAGCCCGATCTCTACATCGTCGTGGACGCGGTGCAGCACGCGCCGCACGGGCTGATCGATCTGCAGAAGACGCCGGTGGACGGCATCAACCTCGCGCCCTACAAGTTCTTCGGCTGCCGCGGCTCGGGCATCGCCTGGATGTCGGAGCGCGCCGCGGCCCTGCCGCACCACAAGCTCGCGGGCAAGAAGGCCGGCCACTGGGACCTCGGCAGCGTGGCGCCCTGGCAGTTCGCGGTGGTCAGCGAGATCGTCGACTACGTCTGCTGGCTCGGCGGCCACTTCAGCCAGGCCACCGGGCGGCGCGAACTGTTCGCGGCCGGCATCGCGCACATCGAGCTGCACGAACGCGCGCTGCTCGCGGCGCTGCTCGAGGGCGTGGACGGCCAGCCGGGCTTGCGCGCCATGCCGGGCGTGCGCGTGTTCCTCGACCACCCGGACCTGAGCCGGCGCGACCTGATCCTGGGCATCGGCTTCGACGGCCTGGACTGCACGCGCGCCGTGCACGAGTACGGGCTGCGCGGCGTCACGGTCTACGAGCGCACGGCCGCGAGCATCTACTCGCGGCGCATGCTCGATTCCTTCGGGCTCGAGGGCACGGTGCGCGTGTCGCCGCTGCACTGCAACTCGATGGCGGAAATGGCGCGCTTCCTTCAGGTGACGCAGGAGATCGCGCGCGCGTTCGCGACGGCGGACTGAGGCAAGGGGACACCGCGGCGGGATCACTGGCGTACAAGACGCCCGCGCGCGGGCGTCCTATCGTGAGGCGGTCTTCCACTTTCGTGAACCGCCTCCCGATGCCCACCCCGTTCTCGCCCCCCTTCACCGCCTCCGGCCGCAGCGCACTCGTGCAGGCGCCGCCCTGGCACTACGCCGGCTGGCTGGTCAACGTGGCCTTCGCCTTCGAGGCCGAACGCGCCGCCGCGCTGCTGCCCGCCGGGCTCGGCCGGGCCACCGGCCAGGGCTGCGTGCATTTCGCCGACTGGCAGTTCTGCGGCGCCGATGGCGCGGAGCTGCTCGATCCCGTCTATGCGCAGTACCGCGAGACCATCGTGGTGCTCGAGATCGAAGGCCCGCCGGGCGAACAGCGCTTCTGCTGCCCCTTCATCTACGTCGACCAGGACATCTCGCTGCTGCGCGGCTGGCTGCAGGGCTGGCCCAAGAAGATCGGCCAGACCTGGGTCACGCGCAGCCTGCCGATCGCCCATCCGGCGGCCGCCTCGCTGGGCCAAGGCAGCCGGCTCGGCGCCAGCCTCAGCGTGAAGGAGCGCCGGCTGGTCGATGCCAGCGTCACCCTGAACGGCGAGTCCGGCGAACGGCTGGGCTTCCTGCGCGCGCCGACCATCGGCGCGATCGGCTGGCCCGACCTGACGCGGCCGCGGGAGGTACCGGTGCCGCGCCACCTGCGCGCCGACATCGTCGACCGCGTGGAGTCGGGCTGGAGCGCGGGCAGCGCCACCCTGTGCTTCCACGACCATCCGGTGGAGGAGCTCGCGCTGCTCGGCGAGGTGCGCGCCACGCAGGCCACGGCCGGCTGGATGGGGCTCACGGTGCGCGGTGCCTTCGCTGCCTAGGTCGAAGCCGGTGGCCGCCGCGATCGTGTCGAGGGCGCTGCTGCGCTACCCTCGCGCGATGACCGCCGTTGCCGCGCCGCCGCCGTCCTCCCGCCTGGTCGTGCTGCCCTCGGGCGAGGGCCTGCGCGTGGAGGCGCTGTTCGCGGCCGAGCCGCGCGCCCGCTTCGCGCCGCACTGGCATCCCGAATGGAGCGTGGGCGCCATCCTCGAGGGCCACTGCGAGTTCACCTGCGACGGCGAGGCGCTCGTGGCCCATGCGGGCGAGCTGGTGCTGATGGCGCCCTACATGCTGCACACTGCGGGCGTGAGCCGGCGCAGCTTTCGCATGGTGATGCTCTATGTGCCCCATGGCTGGGTCGCGGCGCGGCTGGGTTGGCCCGCGGACTCGCGCGGCGCCTTGCCGCGCAAGGTGCTGCCCGACGCCGCACTGGCCGAGGCCCTGGCTGCCGCCGCCACCGCGGGGGATGGTGCGGGCATCGCCCACCTGGTCGAGCGCATCCTGCGTGCCCAGACCGGCCCCGAACTCATGCCGCTGCAGCCGCCCGCGCCCGATGCGCGCGTGGCGGAGATCTGCGCGCTGCTCGCCGAGGAGGATGCCTGCCGCATCGACCCGGCCGCGCTCGCGCGCCGCATGGGCGTGTCGCGCGAGCACTTCCAGCGTGCCTTCCGCGAGGCCGTGGGCATGACGCCCGCGCACTACGCGCGGCATGCGCGCATCGGCCGCGCCAAGGCGCTGCTGCGCGAGGGCGTGGCGCCGAAGGACGTGGCGGCCGAATGCGGCTTCGCCGACCAGGCGCATTTCTCGCGCTGGTTCCGGCGCTGCTTTGGGGTGGCGCCGGGGCGGTATCGGATCGGTGAGTAGAAAACCGTTTGGGTTGAAGAAAGCTTCGGTCTGAAAAAACCGTTCGGGCTGAGCTTGTCGAAGCCTTGCGCGGGGCTTCGCCCTTCGACAGGCTCAGGACAGGCCAGGCTCAGCCCGAACGGGTAGGGGTGGGGCTCAGGCCAGCAGATCGCTCAGCGTGCGCGCGATCACCTTGGTCGCGCGCCGCAGGTCCTCGAGCACCACGCGCTCGTCGCTGCGCTTGGCATGCGACTCGAGCACGGTGCGCGGGCCGGCGCCGTAGATCACGCCCGGGATGCCGGCCTCGCCATAGAGGCGAACGTCGGTGTACAGCGGCGTGCCCATGGCCTTGATCGGCTCGCCGAACAGCTCGCCGCCATGCTTCTGGATCGCCTCGACCAGCGGCTTGTTGCCCGCCAGCGGCTTCATCGAGTTGGCCAGCAGCAGGCGCTTGATCTCGACCGTGATGCCGGGGAACGAGGCCGCCGCGTCGGCGATGACCTGGCGGATCGAGGCCTCGACCTCGACCGGGTTCTCCTCGGGGATCATGCGGCGGTCGAGCTTGAACACGACCTTGCCGGGCACCACGTTGGTGTTGGTGCCGCCCTCGATGCGGCCGACGTTGAGGTAGGGGTGCGTGATGCCCTCGACCTTCGAGCTGACCTGCTTATAGAGCGTGTTCTGCGCGTAGAGCGCCTCGAGGATCTTCACCGCGCCCTGCAGCGCGTCGATGCCGGTGGAGGGAATGGCGGCATGCGCCATCTTGCCGTGCACCGTCACTTCCATCTGCAGGCAGCCGTTGTGGGCCGTGACCACCTCGTAGCTGAAGCCCGCGGCGATCATCAGGTCGGGCTTCGTGAGGCCGTTCTTCAGCAGCCAGCCCGGGCCGAGGATGCCGCCGAATTCCTCGTCGTAGGTGAAGTGCAGTTCGACGCCGCCCTTGCTCGGCTTCGCGACCGCTTCGAGCGCGCGCAGCGCGAAGGTGAAGCTCGCGAAGTCGCTCTTGCTCACGGCGGCCGCGCGGCCGTAGAGCGAGCCGTCGGCGATCTCGCCGCCGTAGGGGTCATGGGTCCAGCCCTCGCCGGGCGGCACCACGTCGCCGTGCGCGTTGAGCGCCACGGTGCGGCCGCCGTCGCCGTCCTTGCCGTACCGGCGGCGCACGATCAGGTTGGTGATCGATTCGAGGCCGTAGTCCTTCACGTCCTGCGCCGGCACGGCGTGCTTCTCGGCCACGAGGCCGAAGCCCTCGAGCAGTTCTGCGGTGCGCTCGGCATGCGGCGCGTTGTTGCCGGGCGGGGTGTCGGTGGGCACCTGCACCAGTTGCTGCAGGAACTTCACTTCCTCGTCGAAGTGGGCGTCGATCCAGGCGTCGAGCTTTGCGTAGTCGGTCATGGGGTTCAGGCGGCGCTCGGCGCGCCGTTCAGGTTGTCGAGCAGATGCTGGAAGGCTTGCACCGCCAGCTCCATGTCGTCGTTGGTGCTCGATTCGAGCGGGTTGTGGCTGATGCCGGAGTTGATGCCGCGCACGAACAGCATGGCCTGCGGCATCACCTCGTGCAGCTTCATCGCGTCGTGGCCGGCGCCGCTGGGCATGCGGAACAGCGGCACGCCGAGCGAATCGACCGCGCGTTCCCAGCGCTGCTGCCATTCGGGCGCGCTCGGCGCGGCCGAGGCACGCATGGTCTCCTCGAGCGTGTGGCGCACGCCGCGGCGCTCGCAGATGTCCTGCAGCGCCTTCACCACGTCGTCGGCGAGCGCGTCGCGCTGCGCATCGTTGGGCGCACGCAGGTCGAGGCTGAACTTGCAGCGCCCGGGCACCACGTTGATCGAACCGCTCGGCACCTCGAGCATGCCCACGGTGCCGACCGAGTCGCCATCCTTCGCGGCGCGCTGCTCGGTGTAGAGGATCAGCTCGGCCACGGCCGCTGCCGCGTCGCGGCGGCGGTCCATCGGCGTGGTGCCCGCATGGCTGGCCATGCCGATCACCTCGCCCACGTAGCGCACGCTGCCGTTGATCGAGGTCACGATGCCCAGCGGGATGTCGAGCTCGTTGAGCACCGGGCCCTGCTCGATGTGCACCTCGACGAAGCCGAGGTATTTCGAGGGATCGCGCTGCGCCTTGGCGATGTCCTCCTCGCGCAGGCCCGCATGGGCGCGCGCCTCGCGCATGGTGATGCCGTCGGCGTCCTTCTGGTCGAGCCAGGCCGGGTTGAAGTGGCCGATCAGCGCGCCCGAACCGAGGAAGGTGGCCTTGTAGCGCTGGCCTTCCTCCTCGGCGAAGCCCACCACCTCGAAGGCGAAGGGCAGGCGGCGGTTCTGGCGCTTGAGCTCGCGCACGCAGGCCATGGGCACGAAGATGCCGAGCCGGCCGTCGTACTTGCCGCCGTTGCGCACGGTGTCGTAGTGCGAGCCGGTGAGCAGCGTCTTCGCATCGGGCGTCGCGCCCTCGTAGCGGCCCACCACGTTGCCGACCGCGTCGATCTCCACCGAGTCGAAGCCGGCCTCGCGCATCTCGCGCGCGATCTGCGCCGCGCAGGCACGGTGCGCATCGGTCAGGTAGGTCACGGTGAGCTGGCCCTTCTCGGCGAAGCCCGGGTCGCTGTGCACCGCAAGCGCCTCCTGCCAGTCCCACACGTGGTTGCCGAGCGCCGGCTCGGTGCCGAACTTGTCGTTCAGCCGGATCTCGGCGATGCGGTGGATGTTGCGCAGCGCCTCGGCGAGCTCGAAGTCGGGATGGTTGTAGGCGCGGCGCTCGAAGGTGTCGATGATCTCGCGCTTGGACAGGCCCGTGCCGCGCGGGCCGCGCACCGCGAGGATGAAGGGGAAGCCGAACTTCGCGTTGTAGTCGGTGTTGAGGCGCTGGATCTTCGCGAATTCCTCGGGCGTGCAGTCGGTGAGGCCGGCCTTGCCCTGCTCGTTGGTCGATTCGGCCGTCAGCGTCTTGCTGACCATCGCCTTGCCCGCGAGCTCGGGGTGGGCGCGGATCAGGGCCAGGCGCTCCTCCCTGGTGGCCGTGTTCACGGCCTGCGCGAGCGCGTACTTCAGGTGCTGCAGCGAACGGAACGGGCGCGCGGCCAGCGCCCGGCGCGCGATCCACGGCGAGTGCTCGTAGGTGCCGTCGAGCAGCGCGACGGCTTCGTCGGCGCCCGCGGCGTTCAGTTGTTCGATGGTCAGGCTCATGGCGTGTGTGTCCTCCGTACGGATCAAGCTTGCGAGGCTTGGGAAGAGGCTTCGAACGGATGGGTCTTCTTCCAGTGCCGCGCGATGTCGACGCGGCGGCAGACCCACACCCGCTCGTGGCTGGCGATGTGATCGAGAAAACGCTGCAGCGCCACCATGCGGCCCGGGCGCCCGAGCAGGCGGCAGTGCATGCCGATGCTCATCATCTTCGGCGCCTCGTCGCCCTCGGCGTAGAGCGCGTCGAAGCTGTCCTTCATGTACTGGAAGAAGGGGTCGGCGTGAGAGTAGCCCTGCGGCAGCGCGAAGCGCATGTCGTTGCAGTCGAGCGTGTAGGGCACGATGAGCTGCGGCACGGTGGCGCCATCGGTCTTGCGCACCTTCATCCAGAACGGCAGGTCGTCGCCGTAGTAGTCGCTGTCGTATTCGAAGCCGCCGTAGTCGGCCACCAGCCGGCGCGTGCGCGGGCTGTCGCGGCCGGTGTACCAACCGAGGGCGCGCTCGCCCGTGAGCTTCTCGATCGCCTCCATGCCCAGGCGCATGTGTTCGCGCTCGGTGGCCTCGTCGAGGTTCTGGTAGTGGATCCAGCGCCAGCCGTGGCAGGCGATCTCGTGGCCCAGTTCCTTGAAGGCGGCCGTGAGCTCGGGATGGCGCTCGAGCGCCATGCCGACGCCGAACACGGTGAGCGGCAGGCCGCGCTTCTCGAATTCACGCAACAGGCGCCACACGCCCACGCGCGAGCCGTACTCGTAGATGCCTTCCATGCTGATGTGGCGGTCGGGGTAGCTCGCGGGATTGAACATCTCCGAGAGGAACTGTTCCGAGCCGGCGTCGCCGTGCAGCGTGGCGTTCTCGCCGCCTTCCTCGTAGTTGAGGACGAACTGCACCGCGATGCGCGCGTTGCCGGGCCACTGCGCATGGGGCGGGTTGCGGCCGTAGCCGACGAGGTCGCGCGGGTAGGGCAGGGTGGTGTCGTAGACGGTCATGGTGGAAGGGGTCAGGACAATGCGAGGGAGATGTCGCTGGTGGGCACCTTGCGGTCGAACACCAGGTTGGCCTCGACGTGCTGCAGGTGCTCGGTCATCAGGCGCACGGCGCGTTCCTCGTCGCGCGCGGCCAGCGCCTTGACGATGTCGGCGTGCTCGTCGTTCGAATGCTCGGCGGCGCTGGTGCTCTGGTACATGAGCGTGATGAGGGCGCAGCGCGAGATCAGCTCGCCGAGGATCTGCGCCAGCACCTGGTTGCCCATGAGCTCGGCCATGCGCACGTGGAAGTCGCCGAGCAGCTCGGTGCGGCCCGAGACGTCCTCGCCCGACACGGCCGATTTCTCGAGTGCCACGTGTTCCTTGAGCGCCTTGATCTTGGCCGGCGTGACGGTGCGCACGAACTCGCGCGTCATCTCGGCCTCAAGCATGCGGCGCACGGCGAACACCTGCTTGGCCTCGTCGACCGCGGGCGCCGCCACGAAGGCGCCGCGCGCGGGCTCGAGCCGGATCAGCTTGTTCTGCGCGAGCTGGAACAGCGCCTGGCGCACCAGCGTGCGCGACACGCCGAAATGGTCCGCCAGCTTCTGCTCGGCCAGCTTGGTGCCGGGCTGAAGCCGGTGGTCGACGATCGCGCGGGTGAGCGCATCGACGATCGAACGGGTGGTGGAGGACTCCATGTTTTTCATGATAGACCGAAAGCCGACAACTGTATACACTTTTGTCCACCGGAATATCCCGCACTCTCACCTGACCGACCGAAGGAAACTCCCATGGGCCTGAGCACCCACGTACTGGACACGATGCATGGCGGCCCCGCGGCCGGCATGGAGGTCGCGCTCTTCACCACCGAGGGCGATGCCGCCACGCTGGTCAAGCGCTTCACGCTGAATGCCGACGGCCGCAGCGACGGTCCGCTCTACGACAACAGCACGCTGAAGACCGGCACCTACCGGCTGGTGTTCGACGTGGCGGGCTATTTCAAGGCGCGCGGCGTGGCGCTGCCCGAGCCGAACTTCCTCAACAAGGTGTCGCTGGACTTCGGCGTGGCGCATGCCGACCAGCACTACCACGTGCCGCTCTTGGTGAGCCCGTGGAGCTATTCGACCTACCGGGGGTCGTGAACGCCGAAAGCGTGACTGTCGAACGTCTTCCTCCTTCCCCTCCTTCCTCTTCTTGGGGAAGGTCGGGATGGGGGCTGCCCCCGCGCCCCATCGAAGCGCTGCGCGCCCTCACCCCAGCCCTCCCCCAGCGGGGGAGGGAGCCGGAACTACTGCTGCAGCTGCCCTTCGGTCAGCGTGTCGAGCTGGAAGCGCCCGCTCTTGTCCCAGAGCCAGGTGTCGGTCCACACCACCGGCCCGAGCCGCGACGCGGCCGGGAAGGGCGCGGCCTGCAGCACGGTGCGCTCGATCTCGGCGATGACCTCGGGCGCATGCTGGGGCGCACGCAGCCAGTGCAGCGAGACCACGCGGCCGCCGCCGTCGAGGCTGACCTGCAGCGTGCCGACCGCATAGAGCACCGGCGGCAGCTGCCCGCCATAGATACGGCGGTTGTTGAGGTCGTAGACATGGCGCGCGGCGTCGCGCCGGTAGTCGCGCGCGCTGGTGGCGTTCGATGCGCGCGGCGCCGGCCGGCCGCTGGCGCCGGGTTCGGCCGTAACCTTGCTCAGTTGACCGGGCACCGAACCGGTGGTGCCGCATCCGGCAAGCCAGAGCGCGGCGAGGAAAGACACCGCCAGGGCGAGGCGGCGCGTCGTGGGCTGAAAATTCATCGCCGGGTTTATACCGTGACTCCCTCAATCACCCGCAACCGAAGGTATCCCTCATGAACGGCGCGGTCGACCAATTGCTGGCCCGTCTTCGCGACGAAGACGCGGTGCTGGTGCGCGTCGAATCCACGCAGGGCTCGGCGCCGCGCGAGGCCGGCACCTGGATGGCGGTCTGGGCCGAGGGCCTCACGGCCACCATCGGCGGCGGCCAGCTCGAGTTCCAGGCCACGCAGGAAGCGCGCGAGCTGCTGGCCGGCAGCCGCGCCATCGACGGCATCCAGCGCTATCCGCTGGGCCCGAGCCTGGGCCAGTGCTGCGGCGGCGTGGTGTTCCTGTCGTTCCGGCACGTCTCGGCCAACGACATCCCCGAGCTGCGGCGCGCGCTGGTCGAGCGCCTGCGGCCGGTGGCGTTGTTCGGCGGCGGCCACGTGGGCGCGGCGCTCGCGCGGCTGCTCGCGAGCCTGCCGTTCTCGGTGCGCTGGATCGACAGCCGCGACGGCGTGTTCCCCGAGGCGCTGCCCGCGCAGGTCGAGACCGAGCATTCCGAGCCGGTGCAGGACGCGGTGGCCTCGCTCGCGCCCGGCAGCCGCGTGCTGATCATGAGCTTCAGCCATGCCGAGGACCTCGACATCGTGATCGCCTGCCTGCGCCGCCTGCGCGAGCGCGACGACCTGCCCTACATCGGCCTGATCGGCAGCAAGACCAAATGGGCCACCTTCAGCCACCGGCTCGAGGCGCGCGGCTTCACGGCGGCCGAGCTGGCGCGCATCACCTGCCCGATCGGCGTGCCGGGCATCACGGGCAAGGAGCCCGAGGTGATCGCGGTCGCGGTGGCGGCACAGTTGTTGCAATCGCTGGGCTGAGCCGTCGTGCCGGCGCACCAACAGGGTTTTCCCGGCACCGGCTCCACAAAAAACCACGCCGCCCCTCGCCAAAACTGTATACACTTTCAGTCCACAAGTATCTGCCGCAGCGGAGCGAGGCCCACCCGGAGCCTGCGTTCGCGGCACTTTCTCTGCTTACAGCGCCCGCAGTGGTGAGCAGGACGAAGACATCCGCGCCCGGCGTTCCCCCGCGCCGAGCGGATTGAGAGAGCACCTCATGGAAAGCTACTACCTTGACTGGGCCAACCTGCTGCTGCGCTGGGTCCACGTCATCACCGCCATCGCCTGGATCGGCGCCTCCTTCTACTTCGTGATGCTGGACAACAGCCTCGAGAAGCCGCAGGACCCCGAATCGCTCGACAAGGGCGTGGGCGGCGAGCAGTGGGCCGTGCACGGCGGCGGCTTCTACAACATGCAGAAGTACCTGCTGGCGCCCAAGAAGCTGCCGGACCACCTGCACTGGTCGTACTGGGAGAGTTACTCCACATGGCTCACGGGCTTCGCGCTCTTCACCATGTCGTACCTCTGGAACGCCAGCACCTACCTGATCGACAAGTCGAAGATGGACTGGCAGCCGGGCGCGGCGATCGCCGTGGCGCTGGCCTTCCTGGTCGTGTTCTGGATGGTCTACGACAGCATCTGCCAGCTGTTCGGCCGGCGCAAGAACGGCGACACCATCGTCGGCGTGCTGGTCGCGATCTTCGTCGCCTTCGCGGCCTGGCTGGCCTGCCAGTGGTTCGCGGGCCGCGCGGCCTTCCTGCTGGTCGGCGCGATGATGGCCACGACCATGAGCGGCAACGTGTTCTTCTGGATCATCCCGGGCCAGCGCAAGAACGTGCAGGCGCTGCGCGAAGGCCGCCCGGTCGACCCGGTGCACGGCCAGCGCGGCAAGCAGCGCAGCGTGCACAACACCTACTTCACGCTGCCGGTGCTGTTCGCGATGCTGAGCAACCACTACAGCTTCACCTACACCCACAAGTACAACTGGATCGTGCTGCTGCTGATCATGCTCGGCGGCGCGGCGATCCGGCAGTTCTTCGTGGTGCGCCACCGCTTCAAGCTCGGCAACGCGCGCAACCCGCTGCCCTATGCGATGGTCGGCGTGGCCGTGCTCGGCCTCACCATCGTCTGGATGAAGCCCGAGCCCGCCGCTCCCGTGGCCGCCACCGCGCAGAGCGCGCCGGCCGTGGCCTACCAGGACGTGCAGAAGGTGCTCGAGCAGCGCTGCTACATGTGCCACGGCGCCAGCGTGCAGATGAAGAACGTGCGCGTCGACTCGCCCGAGCAGGTGAGTGCCCACGCCCAGGCCATCTACCAGCAGGTGGTGGTCACGAAGATCATGCCGATGAACAACGCCACCTCGATCACCGACGAGGAGCGTGCCCTGATCGGCCGCTGGTTCCAGGGCGGAGCGAAGACGACCAACTAACTAGACCGCGGTCAAGAGGGCGGACTCGGGTTCGCCGCAAAATGCAGGCCCCGGAGACAACGCCACCCATGACCGCCAAGACCTCGACGCCCCCCTCGCTGCAAGACGCGACCGCTCCCGATCCCCGCCAGGCGCCGCGCGCCTTCCTCGAACACCTCTACCGCGTCGCGGTCGACCGCGCGCTGCCGCTGTCGACCCTGGGGGCGCACCTGCCCAAGCCGCCCAAGGGCCGCACGCTGGTGCTGGGTGCCGGCAAGGCCGGCGGCTCGATGGTGCAGGCGCTCGAGGCGCTGTGGCCGGCCGACGCACCGCTGTCGGGCCTGGTGGTCACGCGCTACGACCACATCCCGCCGCGGCCCGAGGGGCTGCCCAGCCGCATCGAGATCGTCGAGGCCGCGCATCCCGTGCCCGACGCGGCCGGCCAGCAGGCGGCCGAGCGCATCCTCGCGCTGACCGAAGGGCTGACCGCCGACGACCTCGTGCTGTGCCTGATCTCGGGCGGCGGCTCCTCGCTGCTGGTGCTGCCGGCCGAGGGCCTGACGCTGGCCGACAAGCAGCGCATCAACAAGCAGCTGCTCGACAGCGGCGCCCACATCGGCGAGATGAACTGCGTGCGCAAGCACCTCTCGCGCATCAAGGGCGGCCGGCTCGCGGCGGCCTGCGCACCGGCGCGCGTGGTCACGCTCACCATCAGCGACGTGCCCGGCGACGACCCGGCCGTGATCGCGAGCGGCCCCACCGTGCCCGACGCCACCACCTGCGCCGACGCGCTGGCCATCCTCGACCGCTACCGCATCGAGGTGCCGGCGCCGGTGCGCGCGCAGCTCGAGAGCGGCGCGCTCGAAACCCCCAAGCCCGGCGACGCCGTGTTCCAGGGCCACGAGACCCACATGATCGCCGCGCCGCAACAATCGCTCGAGGCCGCCGCCGCGGCCGCGCGCGCCGCCGGCATCGAGGCCCACATCCTCAGCGACGAGATGGAAGGCGAATCGCGCGAGGTCGGCAAGGTGCATGCCGCGCTCGCGCGCGCCGTGGCCCAGCGCGGCGCGCCGTTCGCCAAGCCCTGTGTGATCCTCTCGGGTGGCGAGACCACCGTCACCATCCGGCCGCGCCAACCCGGCCAGGCCAAGGGCCGGGGCGGACGCGCGGGCGAGTTCTGCATGGGGCTCGCGGGCGCGCTGCTGGGTCAGGTCGACGTGTGGGCGCTGGCGGCCGACACCGACGGCATCGACGGCGTGGAGGACAACGCCGGCGCCCACGTCACGCCCTACACCCTGGCGCGCGCCGCCAACGCGGGCCGCAAGCTCTCGGACCACCTCGATCGCAACGACGCCTACGGCTACTTCGACGCCATCGGCGACCTGTTCGTGACCGGGCCGACGCACACCAACGTCAACGACTTCCGGGCGCTGCTGGTGCTCTGAGGCTTCTCCCTCCCCCGCTGGGGGAGGGTGGGGTGGGGGCGCCGGGCCTCGCCACCGTGCGCGGCCGTTCGAGCGCCGCGTGCCCCCATCCCGGCCTTCCCCCAGCGGGGGAAGGAGCGGCATCGCCCTGCGCGCATCCCCGACTCGGGTTAACCTATGCGCCCCGGCAGCCCGCTGCCGCCCAGCCGCACGCGCCTTCTCGGGCGCCGTGCCGCCCTCCGAACTCCCCGTTTCCACTCCCATCCCCTGCCGAAGGAAAAGCTCGCCATGACCGCCTCCTCCTATACCGACACCCGCCTGCTGATCGACAACGAATGGGTGGACGCCGCCAGCCGCAAGACCCTCGACGTGGTGAACCCGGCCACGGGCCAGGTCATCGGCAAGGTGGCGCATGCCGGCATCCCCGACCTCGACCGCGCCCTGGCCGCCGCCCAGCGCGGCTTCGACGCCTGGCGCAACACCCCGGCCCATGAGCGTGCCGCCGTCATGCGCCGCGCCGCCGGCCTGATCCGCGAACGCGCCGGCGACATCGCCAAGCTGCTGACGCAGGAACAGGGCAAGCCGCTGGCCGAAGCCAAGGGCGAGACCCTGGCCGCCGCCGACATCATCGAATGGTTCGCCGACGAAGGCCGCCGCGTCTACGGCCGCATCGTGCCCTCGCGCAACCTCGCGGCACAGCAGCTGGTCATCAAGGAGCCCGTGGGCCCCGTGGCCGCCTTCACGCCCTGGAACTTTCCGATCAACCAGGTCGTGCGCAAGCTCGGCGCCGCGCTGGCCACCGGCTGCTCCTTCCTCGTGAAGGCACCCGAGGAGACCCCCGCGTCGCCCGCCGCCCTGCTGCAGGCCTTCGTCGATGCCGGCATCCCCGCCGGCACCGTCGGCCTGGTGTTCGGCAACCCGGCCGAGATCTCGGCCTACCTGATCCCGCACCCGATCATCCGCAAGGTCACCTTCACCGGTTCGACCCCCGTCGGCAAGCAGCTCGCCGGCCTGGCCGGCCAGCACATGAAGCGCGTGACCATGGAGCTGGGCGGCCACGCCCCGGTGATCGTGGCCGAGGACGCCGACGTCGCGCTGGCCGCCAAGGCCGCCGGTGCCGCCAAGTTCCGCAACGCGGGCCAGGTCTGCATCTCGCCGACCCGCTTCCTGGTGCACAACAGCATCCGCGAGGAATTCGCCAAGGCCATGGTCAAGCACGCCGAAGGCCTGAAGCTCGGCGACGGCCTGGCCGACGGCACCACCCTGGGCCCGTTGGCCAATGCGCGCCGCCTCACGGCCATGGCGCACGTGCTCGACGACGCTCGCAAGAAGGGCGCGACCATCGCCACCGGCGGCGAGCGCGTCGGCGATGCCGGCAACTTCTTCGCCCCCACCGTGCTGACCGACGTGCCGCTGGACGCCGACGTCTTCAACAACGAGCCCTTCGGCCCGATCGCCGCCATCCGCGGCTTCGACACGCTGGACGAGGCCATCGCCGAATCCAACCGCCTGCCCTTCGGCCTGGCCGGCTACGCGTTCACCAAGTCGATCAAGAACGCGCACCTGCTGAGCCAGAAGCTCGAACTCGGCATGCTGTGGGTCAACCAGCCCGCGACCCCGTCGCCCGAGATGCCGTTCGGCGGCGTGAAGGACTCGGGCTACGGCTCGGAAGGCGGCCCGGAAGCGCTCGAGGCCTACCTCAACACCAAGGCGGTGTCGATCCTCGGCGTCTGAGCGGAACGCTTCGACTCGCTGTCTCGAAGAGGGCGGCATCGCTGGAAGGCGATGCCGCTTTTTTCATGGCGCGAGGATTCGTTCAGTCCTCCGCGCTCGCATTCCAGAACGCCTGCTGCACCCCCTCCAGCGCCTCGAGCTCCGCGACCACCCGGTCGAGCTCCTCGGCCTCGACCGCGGTCGCATAGAGCGTGGCCTCGATCTCGGTGTCGGTGGCGCCGAAGGCATGCTGGTCGACGTCGCGCACCGGGTAGTTGGCGGCTTCGAGCAGCAGCAGCACCTGGTCCATCACCTCGGGCCGCGAGGCGCGCGTGCAGATCACGCGCACGGTGTAGCTGGCCTCGCCCGACTCCTCCTTCACCGGCTGCCGGTTGATGCGGTTGACCACGGGCCGCAGCAGGGTGTTGCTCGCGAGCACCAACAGCGCGGCGATCACGGCCTCGCCGATCAGGTCGGCGCCCGCGCAGGCGCCCACGGCGGCCGATCCCCACAGGGTGGCCGCGGTGTTGAGGCCCGTGATGTTGGCGCCTTCCTTCATGATTGCGCCCGCGCCGAGAAAGCCGATGCCCGAGACCACGTAGGCCGCCACGTGCACCGCGCCGTCGTGGCCGTGCAGGCGGTTGGCCATGTCGACGAACACGGCCGCGCCCACGGCCACCAGCGTGTTGGTGCGCAGCCCGGCGGTGCGCTGGCGCACCTGGCGCTCGAAGCCGATCAGCGAGCCCAGCACGAAGGCCGTGGACACGCTCAGCAGGGTGTCGAGCAGCGAAGGCAGGTTGAAGTTCTGTATCGCTTCCATGCGGATCTCCTCCTCGTCGTTCGCAAACCAGGGTAGCGGCGGCATGTGACAGCCGCCGTTCCCTGTTGTCGTCATCGGCTCATTGCCAGCCGTAGCGCCGCGCGTACCAGCCCTTGACCGTCTGCACCAGCGCCGCGTAGCCGCCGAGCATCAGCAAGAGCCACGGGAAGTAGCCCAGCGGCAGCGCCTCGAGCTTGAAGTAGTGCGCCACCGGGCCCATCGGCAGCCAGATGCCCACGGCCGCGATTGCCGCGCCCATGATCAGCAGCGGCCAGGCCGCGCGGCTCTGCAGGAACGGGATGCGGCGCGTGCGGATCAGGTGCACGATCAGCGTCTGCGACAGCAGGCCCTCGACGAACCAGCCCGACTGGAACAGGGTCTGGTGCTCGGGCGAGTTGGCGGCGAACACGAACCACATCACGGCATAGGTCAGGATGTCGAACACCGAGCTCAGCGGCCCGAAGAACACCATGAAGCGGCCGAGGTCGCCCGGGTTCCAGCTCTGCGGCTTGCGCAGGAATTCCTCGTCGACGTTGTCGAAGGGGATCGCGATCTGCGACACGTCGTACAGCAGGTTCTGCACCAGCAGGTGCAGCGGCAGCATCGGCAGGAAGGGCAGGAAGGCGCTCGCCACCAGCACCGAGAACACGTTGCCGAAGTTCGAGCTCGCGGTGAGCTTGATGTACTTGAGCATGTTCGCGAAGGTGCGGCGGCCCTCTACCACGCCCTGCTCGAGCACCATCAGGCTCTTCTCGAGCAGGATGATGTCGGCCGATTCCTTGGCCACGTCCACCGCCCCGTCGACCGAGATGCCGATGTCGGCCGCGCGCAGCGCGGGCGCGTCGTTGATGCCGTCGCCCATGAAGCCCACCACGTGGCCGTTGGCATGCAGCGCATGCACGATCCGCTCCTTGTGCGCGGGCGTGAGCTTGGCGAAGACCTGGCGCTTCTCGACGATCTGGCGCAGCTCGGCCTCGTTCATGCGCTCGACCTCGTGGCCCAGCACCATGCGGCCGGCCTCGATGCCGACGTCGGCGCAGACCTTGCGCGTCACCAGCTCGTTGTCGCCGGTCAGCACCTTCACGGCCACGCCGTGCTCGGCCAGCGCACGCAGCGCGGGCGCGGTCGATTCCTTCGGCGGATCGAGGAAGGCCACGTAGCCCAGCAGCGTGAGTTCGGCCTCGTCGGCCACGCCGTAGGCGGCGCGGCGCGCATCGCCGCGCAGCACGCGGCTGGCCACGGCCACCACGCGCAGGCCCTGGGCATTGAGCTCCGAGGCCACGGCGTGGATGCGCGCGAGCACCTCCGCGTCGAGCGCCAGCACCTCGGCGCCGCGTTCCACCGCGTTGCAAACGGCCAGCACTTCCTCGAGCGCGCCCTTGCAGATCAGCAGGTGTTCCTCGGCCGCGTCGCTGCCGGCCACCACCACCGACATGCGGCGGCGCGAGAAGTCGAAGGGCACCTCGTCGAGCTTGCGCCAGTCGGTCTGCAGCCGGGTGTCGAGCTGCATCTGCGCATGGCTCAGCACCGCCTTGTCGAGCAGGTTCTTCAGGCCGGTCTGGTGGAAGCTGTTGAGGTAGGCCAGCTGCAGCACGTGGTCGGAGCCCTCGCCCCAGGCGTTGGTGTGGCGCTCGAGCACGATGCGGTCCTGCGTCAGCGTGCCGGTCTTGTCGGTGCACAGCACGTCCATGGCGCCGAAGTTGTGGATCGCCTCGAGGCGCTTGACGATCACCTTCTGGCGCGACATCACGACCGCGCCCTTGGCGAGCGTCGCGGTCACGATCATCGGCAGCATCTCGGGCGTGAGGCCGACCGCGATCGACAGCGCGAACAGCGCGGCCTCCCACCAGTCGCCCTTGGTCACGCCGTTGATCACCAGCACCAGCGGTGCCATCACCAGCATGAAGCGGATCAGCACCCAGCTCACGCGGTTGATGCCGGCCTGGAAGGCGGAGGTGCCGCGGTCGGTGGCGCTCACGCGCTGCGCCAGCGCGCCGAAGAAGGTGCGCGCGCCGGTGTGCACGATCAGCGCGGTCGCGGTGCCGCTGATCACGTTGGTGCCCATGAACAGCAGGTTGTCGCGCTCGAGCACGCCGCTCGCGCTACCGGCCGCGGGCACGGTGGCGAACTTCTCGACCGGCATCGCCTCGCCGGTCAGCGCCGACTGGCTGATGAACAGGTCCTTGGCCGAGAGCAGCCGGCAGTCGGCCGGGATCATGTCGCCGGCCGACAGCGCGATCAGGTCGCCGGGCACCAGGTCGCGCATCGGCACCTCGATGCGCAGCGCGCCGGCCGAGCCTTCCTCGGGCCGCAGCACGGTCGAGGTGTTGCTGACCATCGCCTTGAGTTCGTCGGCCGCCTTGTTCGAGCGCGACTCCTGCAGGAAGCGCAGCACCGTCGACAGCACCACCATGCTGCCGATCACCACCGCGGCCTTCATGTCCTCGGTGACGTAGGAGACCAGCGCGAGCACGGTCAGCAGCAGGTTGAAGGGATTGCGGTAGCACTGCCACAGGTGGGTCCACCACGGCAGCGGCTTCTCGTGGTTCACCTCGTTGCCGCCCAGGCGCTTGCGCAGGGCGGTGGCCTCGTCTTCGCTCAGGCCCTGGGGCGAGCTGCCGAGCTGCGCGAGCATGTCGCTCGCATCGGCCAGCGAGGCGGCGCTCAGCGCGTTCGCGATCTCGGGCGGCATCGCGGCCGAGGCGGTGCCCACGGGCTTCGAGCCCAGCAGCGTCTGCCAGCGCTCGAAGTGATGCAGCATGCGGCGGCTGCGCAGGAAGCTTTCGAAGAAGGACTTGAAGACGTTCTTCATGCGCCTTCTCCTTCGCGGCGTGGAGGACGCGGCGCGGCGGCACGACGCGGGTCGCGTGCGGGGCGGAGGACGAGGAGGGCGGCCCTGGTGGCGGGCCGCAGGCATTGGCGGTTCATTCGAGGTTCTCCTGGCGATGCGCGCAACGGGGCGCGCGAAGGAGAACCTCCCGCGGATCAGCTGGAGGTGACGGTCCTTCGCGGCTCGGTGCGCCGCGGATGGTTCATGGCGATGCAGGCCGACCGGCGCGTGGCGCGGTCAGGCAGGGGAGGCGCGCAGCGGCGCCAGCGAGGGTCTGGGTCCATGAGGCCTCCGTGAAGATGGGTGGATGTAAGCGCGATGCTTCGCTCGAATGCAACGGTCGGTGCGACGTGCCGGTGGACAGGCGCTACGAACGCCGCGGCTTGCGCGTGTCCGGCACCAGCAGCAGGAAGCAGCGGATGCGCCGCGTGCTCCAGAACGACGCGGACTTGTCGAGCTCCTGGTCGGCCGCGGGCTGCAGCACGTCGGCCGCGGACCGGCGCGCCGACGCGGCGCGCGGGTCGGCGGGCACGGCGGCGGGGCCACGATGCGGGGGCTGGCGATGAAGAACGAGTTGACGCATGACAAGGCTCCTTCGACCCGTGACGGGCGAGAGGACCTCGTGGCATGGACCACGCTGGCTGGCAAAGAGACGCCAGTGACGAAACGGATGTCGGGGGAGGGAGAGCCTGCCGGGGAGGGCAGGCATCACGCCGCGGGCACGTTGGCCGCGGCGCGCAAGAAGCCTGCGCTACGGAGCCGGGTGTGCCGCGCATGCCACGGCACGCGTCTGGTCACTGATCCAACTGGCACTGTCCACGCACGAGGCTCCGAAGTGAAGATGCAGGATTGTTGCACTGCGTCATCGCGAGGGCAATATGAAATGCGTGCTTCGGGGCCTGGCGCAGGGTTTTATGGCCACGGTGTTGCGATGGCGCCTCGATGCGGCGCGGGGGCCCGGGCAGTCAGGTGGCGTTAAGCCGGCGCGCTCATTCAAGCGGTCAGCGGCTCGATCTCGTCCAGCTCGTCTCCGAGTGCATCGCGCGCCTGCGCGGCGTCGTAGTCGCGCTGCAGGTTCATCCAGAACTCGTCGCTCACGCCGAACGCGCGTGCCAGGCGCAGTCCGGTATCGGCCGTGATGCCGCGGGTGCCGGCGAGGATGGCGGCCACGCGCGTCTGCGGCACATGGATCGTCTTGGCGAGACGGTAGGCGGTGATGCCCATCGGCTCCAGGAACTCCGCGGCGAGGATTTCGCCGGGATGCGGGTAGGGAACTTGGCGCGTCATGGTGTCTTCCTGCGTCGCAGATGAGGTTGAACAGGGCCTCGTCAAGCGGCGAGGCCGGCGGAGAATTCAGTGATAGTCGACGATCTCCACTTCGGTGGGGCCAGCGGCGGTCCATTTGAAGCAGACGCGCCACTGGTCGTTGATGCGGATGCCGTGCTGTCCCTTGCGGTCGCCGGCCAGTGCTTCCAACCGGTTCTGCGGCGGAATGCGCAGATCGCCGAGAGCGACAGCGGCATTCAGCATGGCCAGCTCCCGCATCGCGACGGTCTGGATGTTCACCCAGCGAGCAACCCGGCGGCCCTCGAACAGCTGGCGGGTCTGTTCGCACTTGAAGCTCTGGATCGTCATGACACCGGATAGTAACGCTTTGCGTTATTAGCGACAAGCGTTGCTAACGCCTTGCGTGTGCAATCCCGGCATCCAGCGTGAAGGATATCTTGGGGATGATCGACAAATGATCCATCCTCCAGAGTCACCTCCGCAGGGCCCCCCGTTGAAGAAACCAGCCGTCCTCTTCGCATGCACCGGCAGCAATTGCTGAGAAATCCGCAGCGGTCGAATATCGGTAGAAATTCGGTGCGAATTAGCCGATTTTGACTCGCTGAAATTCAGCTCCTAGAGCATTGCCGTACAGGGCCGCACTCTCCTGCGTGGAGTGTCCGCGCAGGGCCTTCGTGTCGACCCCGCCCTGCTCCATGTAGACCCGCTTCGAGAGGCTGCGCAGCTCGTGGAAGGTTGGCAGGTTCGGCTCATCGCCGAGTGCCTTGACCATTTAGTCGGTGAACCGCCTGGTGATCGTGTCGCGCCATATCTGCTGGCCCGGCGGGCTGTTCCCGAAACGCTGCGTCTGATGGATCATGAACTTGCTGACAACGCCGGTATGCCGGTAGATGGCGCTCTGTTCCTTGAGGCTCAGCCCGAACCTCTCGATGCGCAGGGTCTCCGGGATTTCTAGCTTGATTGCGCCACCATTCTTTCCCGGCACCACGCGCAGGTGTCCGTCGACCACGTCGGCGAACTTCATCTCGGCGATGTCGTCGCGGCGCTGGCCGGTAAGCAGCGCCAGCGCCGTCGCGTTGCGTAGCCACATCGGCGCGTCCTGCAGCGCTTCCTACACCTTCGAGAACGTCTCCCAGGTGAAGCGCTGGCGCGCGACCAGCACCGCCGGGGCCTCTACTACTTCGACCGGGTTGGCGCTCAGCAGACCCTTCGTGATCGCCTTGCGGAAGGTCGTCGACATGACAGAGCGCGCGACCTGCGCCGATCGATCGACGCGCTGTGTGGCGATCGCCGTGATGGCCTCGTCGCAATCCTTGACGGACAGTCGCGCGAGCGCATGGCTGCGCCAGCAGTTCGCCGCCTACGTCGCCGGTGATCGCGAGCGGGCCGCAACCGACCCCGTTGCCTGCCAGCGTCTCGCGGATCGATCCGAAGTCTTCGCAGCCGTGGCTGCTCGAAGTCGAGAGCTTCTTGAACGAGGTCGACTTGTTGTGAAGGGCGAGACAATGAAGTGCAGCTTCTGCTCGGAACCGTGAGCAACGATCGCGCGTTGCTCGCTCCTCCGTAGTCGCGCCATCGCGTCACTTGATCCCCCGCTCTGGCTTTGGCCGGGGCGGGGGATTTTTGTCGTTTGGGCTGGCCCTGCGGTCAAGGAAGGATCTGGTACTTGGCTTCGACCCGCTGAAAACGGGAGCGACTACTGACATTTGCCATACTGGAATCTTTCACATGAAGGATTACACATGGACATGAACAGGTTTTCCGTGACCTACAGGCCAGCGGGAGATCCGTCTCGTTTAGTCGAGTATGGCAACTGGGCGGGGTACTCGATTCAAGTGGTCACGGGCTATGACGCAGTCGAAGATCGCTACCCTGTGCATGTTTATGTGATCGATAACGATGGCGTACGCACGAATTTGACGGTTGCTGAGGTCTATGGCGAGGACGACGTCAAGGCCTTCGCGCTTGGATGGGAGCAGGTCGCTAGGCACTTCCCGATGCCATCTCCGGTGAGGTAGTAGGAAGCCCTGATAATTCAGGCTTAGGTTGCTCCGCGACCGGGTTCACTACCCGAGCCATTCGAGATCAAAGATGCCGTTCCAAACAAAAATAAATCGTCGGGCCATAGGATTTTTTATCCTTCTTTTAGTTGGCTTATCTGTCATTCACGTAGGCATCTATCTCAATGGCGAGCATCATATCTACGTAAACGATTTTCGAAACTACTGGATTGCCTATTGGAAGTCAGGAATTCAGTTTCAATCCGATTTTGCTGGTTGGGTAAGCACATTGCGCGGGGAGATTTGGGCGAGCGATTACAATTCGCTGCCCGCAGCCCTTCTCCTGCCTTTTAGTCTATCGATGGGTTACAGCCGGTACGGATACATTCTTGGCGCGACCCTGACTTATCTGATCCCCGTTGTTTTGCTTTCCGCAAAGGCTGCCACTTTAGTGGTTCGGGATGAAAGCGACGGCGCTCGAGCTTTTTTGCCTTTCCTCATAATCGCGGCGTGCTTTGTACCCTATTGGGTCCCCACACTGGCGGGCTGGGTGGATATCGTTGGCCTGATACCCTTTACACTTGCCTTTATCGTGGTGCGAACTGCTGGACTCGGGAAAAAGATTCGTCCTGGGGTGGCGATTACGCTTGGCATTTTGCTATGGATGCCATTTCTCTTTCGTCGTTGGTATGCCTTTGCGATCGTTGCCTTTGTTTTTACTGCTCCGGTGTACTGCATCGTGTTAGCTCGAATCCAAAGTCGCAGTGATTGGCAAAAGTCAATCATCAACACTGCGATTAATTTCGCGCTTGCCGGGCTGTCCGCCATCATAGTTTGCCTTGTTTTGCAGGGCGCGCTGGTGAAGACGATTCTTCAAACAAGCTACTCTTCAATCTACGTGGCTTATCAGCGCCCGCTGATGGGGCATTTCATTGACCTCTGGCAGCATTTCGGCGGCCTCTACCTTGTACTTGCGGTCTCGGGTGCGGGTTTCCTTTTCAAAACAGCGTCTAAGCGTGCAGACGCTGTTTTTGTCATTGTCAATGCCGTTCTTTTGTTTTTCTTATTCACCCGCACGCAGGGGTTTGGTGCGCATCACTATTTGCCGCTTGCCTTTTGGATATACATGCTGATCTGCATGGGGGTTTGGAGCGTATTTTCCATCCCTTCAGTACGCCCAGAGCGTGCGATTTTCATTTTTTCCATCGTCAGCTTGGCAGTGTTGATTTTTTCGTTCTATCGCATCAAGCCAGGAGAATTGCTGGCTGGATCAATCCTTCCGAGAAGTTCCTATAACAATCAGATGGGAAATGAAGCAGCATATCGACGTCTTGCATTTCAACTTGATGAACTTGTCAAACAAGACGAGAAATTTACCGTCTTTGCGTCTAATGTCTTGTTAAACCGTGATTTGCTTTTGAGCGTATCGGACGAAGCACTCGCTGGGCGTGATGCAGACACTTCGCATGTGGATTTGATCCAGGGCCTAAGCGTTGCGCCTTTCTTGGCTCGCTACGCAGTCGTATCGGATCCAGTGCTAACCCACCTTCCTGCAGGAACTCAATCCGTTATCACCATTCCTGCAAAAGCTATCTTAGAGGGAAGGGGGATCGGAGCGGCTTATAAAAGAATTGGCGCTTCCTATCCGATCAATGGGGACGTGAAGGCGTTCGTTTACGAGAAGACTAGGCCATTCACGCGCGCAGAGGTGGACGAGATGCTCGGCGATTTCTTCAAAATATACCCAGAATGGCGAGCAGTTTATGCAAATGAGATGTTCAAGCTCGCCATGACCGCAACCACTGAAATTGGCGACCGATGGGGGAAATTCGACTACTCGCCTGACGGCACGATTTCAGTTCATACCGGCGAAACGAAGCCGACGATCGCCTCGTTCAACGGCGTCTCGCAGGAGCTGAGCCTTTCTGTTGCTCCTGCATGCCCCGGGTCTGACGGGGTCGACGTGTTACTTCGCTCGAGCGGTCGTGAGGTTTCGCGCTTGACGGTAGAGCCTGGGCAGTCGGCCAAGCTGCTCACTACGGATCCAACCGCCTCTTACGAGCTCGTCATATCAAAGCGGGCAAACGCCTGGTGCGACTTGGTCACCATAGCTCCGCTGCGATGACGCGACCGTGAATAGGCACTGATGGGCTCGCTTCCTCGGTAGCTGGCCTGTATGAATGGATAGTTGAATAGATACTCGCCAGCCATACGGTCAAGAAAAAGCGCGCTAGAGCGGGCTGAGCTGCCAAGTCACATCACTTGTCGACAGCCCAAACTTGCACCTACCCAAGGTCGCGTTCTGGGTCGTCATCGTCGTTCGGGTCGAAGCCAGTGCTCGAGCGCACGTTCATGCGCCTCGGGGCCGCAGAGCCTTGTTCCATGTGCACGACGCACCACCAGGTCTGGACCGTGTTCACAGCCTTGCTCTTGGCTCCTCGGGACGAGTACTCCTCGCCGGTGATTGCGACGCCGCCTTCCTTGATCGCCACGAGGTTCGCATACTGCAGAACCGGCAGCAGGTCGGTCTGGAGTGTCTTCATGTCGAGCAGCCGAGCCTGCTTGCTTTTGCCCAAGTACTGCGGATCGGCGTTGCGATACTCCAGCCAACCCTTTACCCCAGGCTGACCAACCACCAGGTTGCGGGGCAGCCAGACGTTGCTGCGGCGAAGGAGGACGACATTGAAAAGTACTGAACAAAAATACCGTGCTTCTGCTTTTTAGAATCCCCTTGCCCGACCAAAACGCGCGGTAGAAAGAGTGCGGTAAGTTGTTGATTTATATGGGCTCGAATGTCCGAAAATACACGGGCGTTTGATCCTTGAAACATCAACCTAACCCATTGTCGCAATTGAAGAAATCCGCAGTTTTGTTCATCTGCACCGGCAACATCTGCCGCTCCCCCACCGCCCACGCCCTGCTCCTGCACAAGGCACGCGCCGCGCACCTCGCGCTCGACGTCGACAGTGCCGCCATCTCCGACGAGGAGCGCGGCAATCCGCCCGATCCGCGCTCGGTGGCCGAGGCGCGGCGGCGCGGCATCGAGATGCCCGCGCATCGCGCACGGCAGGTGCGGGCTTCGGACTTCGAACGCTTCGACACCATCGTCGGCATGACCGGTCACCACTGCGCGGCATTGCGTCGCCTCGCGCCCGCGGGCACGGCGCACCGGGTCCATCTGCTGACCGACTTCGCCGAGGGGCTCTCGGGCGACGTGCCCGATCCCTGGTACGGCGACCGGCAGGCCTTCGTCGAGGCCTTCGACCTGATCGAGCGCGGCGTCGACGGCCTGCTCGCGAAGCTGATGGTCGCGAGGGCCTGAGGCTGCAAGAAAGACGGGCAGCCGAAGGCGAAGGGCGCGAAGGTCTCGCAGAAGTCGCGGCAGGACATCCGGAGATCGGCCGTCTCTTCCGCGACTTCTGCGCGCTCTTGTGTTTCTTCTGCGTTCGGCTGTGCGTATTCGCGCCGCGCTATTCGCAGAGCGCGCGGATCGACGGTGGCACCGGCAGCGCGCGCAGGCTGCCGTCCTCGCGCTTGCCGCCGAAGATGCGCACCTCCTCGCATTCGAGGATCGGGTCCGTGCCGCGCGTCACGCGGTAGGCCTGCACGAAGCTCTTCTCGCGCCACTCGGCGATGCGCGTCGCGATCTCGAGCGTGTCGCCGTAGCTCGCGGTCTTGACGAAGCGCGTGTGCGTGTCGACCAGCGGCGTGCCGATCACGCCGAGCGTCTTCGTGGTCTCCTCCCAGCGCGGTACGCCGCACTGGTGGAAGAAGTGGCGCGAGGCTGCGTCGATCCAGCGGAAGAAGTTCGGGAACCAGACGATGCCGGCGGGGTCGCAGTCGCCGAATTCGACGCGGACGGTGTAGACGATTTCCTTGGTGCTCATGTGCTCGATTCTGCTTGCTGCCTTCATCCCATGCGCCCGGGCAGCCACAGCGCGATCGCGGGGAACGCGATCAGGATCACCAGCCGCAGGATGTCGGTCGCCACGAAGGGCAGCACGCCCTTGAAGATGGTGGTGAAGCTCACGTCCTTCACCACGCTCTTGATGACGAACACGTTCATGCCCACGGGCGGATGGATCAGCCCGAGCTCCACCGTCATCACGATGATGATGCCGAACCAGATCGGATCGAAGCCCAGGTGCACGATCACCGGATAGATGATCGGCACCGTGAGGATGATCATCGCCATCGCGTCCATGAGGCAGCCGAGCACCAGGTACATCACCATGATCAGCGCGAGCACGCCGTAGCGGCCCACGCCCAGGCCGGTGAGGAACTCGGTGAGCTTCTGCGGGCTCTGCGTGATGGTGAGGAAGTAGCCGAACAAGAGCGCGCCGATCAGCACGGTGAACACCGCCGCCGCCGTGCGCGTGGCCGACAGCAGGGCCTCGCGGATCTTCGCGCGGTCGAGCCGGCCGCGCAGCACGCCGAGGATGAAGGCGCCGCTCGCGCCCACGCCGCCGGCCTCGGTGGGCGTGAAGAAGCCGCCGTACAGCCCGCCGATCACGAACAGGAACAGCACGATCGGCGCCCACACGTTCTTGAGCTCGGCCGCGCGCTCGCTCCACGCCCGCGCCTCGCCGCGCGGCAACCAGCCGGGCTTCACGCGCACGATGACCACGATGGTCAGCACGTACATCAGCATCGCGAGCAGCCCCGGCACGATGCCGGCCATGAACAGCTTGCCGATGTCCTGCTGCGTGAGGATGGCGTAGACCGCGAGCACGGTCGACGGCGGCAGCATCGCGCCCAGCGTGCCGCTCGCGGCGATCACGCCGGTGGCGAAGGACTGCGGGTAGCCGAAGCGCCGCATCTCGGGATAGGCCACCGACGAGAAGGTGGCGGCCGTGGCGACCGAGGAGCCGCAGATCGCCGCGAAGCCGCCGCAGGCCACCACCGTGGCCACGCCGAGGCCGCCGCGCAGGTGGCCGATCATCGAGTTGGCGGCGCGGAACAGCTCGCGGCTCACGCCCGACACCGAGACCAGCGCGCCCATCAGCATGAACATGGGGATCACGCCGAAGGTGTAGTCGGTCACGGTGCGCATCGAGGTCTGGCCCACCAGCTTGAGCGCGGGGCCGGGCCCCACGAGGTAGCTGTAGCCGGTGACGCCGACCAGCCCCATCGCCATGCCCACGGGCACGCGCAGCAGCATCAGCACGAACAGGGCGACGAAGCCCAGCAGGGCGACTGCATCGGTGCTCATTCGCTCACCTCCTCTTCGACGTGCTCGTCGTGCAGCAGCTCGGGATGGAAGATCAGGCGCCAGGTGCGCACGGCGATCAGGATCACGGCCGACACGTCGCCGGCCCAGGCCACGGCATAGAACGGCCAGGTGGGGATGTTCATGTCGTAGGTCAGCACGTTGTCGGTGTAGGTGAGCCGCACCTTGTCGAACAGCATCGCGGTCTGCACCGCCACCACCAGCAGCAGCACCAGGGTGGCGAAGATGTCGATCGCGCGGCGCATGCGTGGGCCGGCCGCGGTCCAGACCAGGTCGACCGTGATGTGGCCGCCGCGGTAGCTGGTGGCCGCGATGCCCCAGAAGATCAGGATCCCGAGCAGCATGCGGCCGAAGTCGTAGGCGTCGGGGATCGAGGTGTCGAAGAACTTGCGCAGCACCACGGCCACGAAGATGTTGAGCGCGACGATCCCCACGAAGATGGCGGCCAGCCATTCGATCGTGTTGATCACGCGGTCCATGAAGGAGATGGAGCGGGTGGACATGGAGGAGGAGTGGTTCGGAGTTCGCGAATGGGCAACCGAGACCGTTCGGGCTGAGCTTGTCGAAGCCTCGCGCAGCGCTTCGACAGGCTCAGCGTGAACGGGTGGGGGCTTCTACAGCGCCGACTTGTGCTTCGCCAGGCTCGCCTTCAGCGCGTCCATCACGGCCTTCGGATCCTCGCCCGTCTTCTTCACGCTCTCGGACCACTGCGCCTCCGACGGCGCGGCCGCCTTGCGCCAGGCATCGAGCTGCTCGGCCGTGAGCTTGTAGACCTCGTGGCCCGACTGCGCGGCGATCTTGGCGCGGCCCGCGAACTCGAAGTCGGCCCAGGGCGCGGCCACCTTCTGCGCCCATTCGCTGGTGCAGTGGTCGTCGATCACCTTCTTCTGGCCAGCGGACATCGCGTCGTACTTGCCCTTGTTCATGACCCAGACGAAGGGCGTGACGTACAGCGGCACGTCCATGTGGTACTTGACCACCTTGTCGATGCCGAACAGGCCGATCGATCCCCAGGGGAAGGTGATGGCATCGGCCACGCCGCGCTCGAGCATGTCGCGCGACTCGGGCGCCGAGGCCTGCACGTTGGTGCCGCCCAGCGAGGTGATGAGCTGGCCCACGGTGCTGGTCGCGGGCCGCACCTTCATGCCCTTCACGTCGACGGGCAGCACGATCTTCTTGCGCGAGTGGAAGGTGCCGGGGTCGTGCACGAAGGCGAAGCAGTACTTCACGTCCTTCATTTCCTTGGCGGCGTAGGCGCGGTACCAGTCGTCGATGGCGGCCGAGCCTTCCTTGCCGTTGGCGAACAGGAAGGGCAGCGAGGCACCGGCCATCACCGGGAAGCGGCCCGGCTGGTAGCCGGGGTTCACGTACGAGAAGTCGGCGATGCCGTCGCGCGCCATGTCGTAGTGGTCGAAGGCCTTGCCCAGCTGCTCCGAGGGAAAGAGGATCGCGGTGATCGAGCCGTTCGAGGCCTTCTTGATGTCGTCGGCCCAGGCCTGCAGGGCCGGGTTCAGCGGATGCTGCGCGGGCACCCAGCTCGACAGCTTGATCTGCACCGGCTTGTCCTGCGCGAGCGCGGGGACCATGGCCGAGGCCGCGAGTGCCAGCGTGAGCGCGAGGGCGCCGGGGCGGCGATGGAAGGAAGTCTGCATGGCTTGTCTCTCTTTCGTTCTGCGTGTTGTGGATTCAGTGAGCAAGGGGGTCGCGGAGAAAGGTCTCGAGGTCTGGGGGTTCCTTGCGTGTTCAATCCGCCGCGATGCGGCGTTCGCGGATCAGCGCGCCGAAGCGCTGCGAATCGGCCGCGGCGCGCTGCTGGAACTCGGCCGGCGTGCCGGGCACGGCCTCGCCGCCCAGGGACGCGATGCGTTCCTTCACCGCGGGCAGAGCGAGCGCGCGGTTGATCTGCGCGTTGAGCTGCGCCACCACCTCGGGCGGCGTGCCGGCCGGCGCATAGAAGCCGAACACGGTGTCGGCGTCGAAGCCGCGCAGGCCGGCCTCGTCGAGCGTGGGCACGTCAGGGAACAGCGGCGAGCGCTGCGGGCTGCCCACGGCCAAGAGGCGCAGCTTGCCCGCGCGCACCTGCTGCAGGCCGATGCCGGGATCGAAGGCGTAGTCGACCTGGCCCGCCAGCAGGTCCTGCAGCGCGGGCGCTGCGCCGCGGTAGGGCACGTGCAGCGCGAACAGGCCGGCCTGGCTCTTGAACATCTCGCCCGCGAGGTGCGGCGAGCTGCCGCTGCCCGGCGAGGCATACGAGAGCTTGCCGGGGTTGGCCCTGGCATAGGCGATGAAGTCGCGCACGTTGGCCGGCGGCAGCGAGGGCTTGGCGACCAGGAACACCAGCACCCGCGCCGCGGCCGCCACCGGCACCAGGTCCTTGGCCGGGTCGAAGCTCATGCGCGCATAGAGGTGCGGGTTCACCGACACCATGCCGCCCGAGCTCATGAGCAGCGTGTAGCCGTCGGCCGGCGCGCGCGCCACGGCCTCGCCGCCCAGGTTGCCGTTGGCGCCGCCGCGGTTCTCGACCACCACCGGCTGCTTGAGTGCCTCCTGCAGCGGCTGCGCGATGGCGCGGGCGATCTGGTCGGCCGCGCCGCCCGGCGGGAAGTTGACGATCACCTTGACCGGCTTGGCGGGCCAGGCGGTGGCGGTGTTGGCCCATGCCGGGGCGCCGGCGAGGGAGGCGAGGGCGGTGGCCAGCAGCAGCCGGCGTCGCCAGGGGAAAGCGTCGAGGGTCACGGTGTGTCTCCTGTTTTTTCTTGGGGATGCATTCGGATTCAGGCGGGGCGCGAGGGCGTGGCGGCCGGCGGCCGCTTCATCCAGCGGATGGGCTGCGCCTGCACCGGCCGCGGCGCCGCGCCGTGCTGCGCGAGCGCGGCATCGAGCGCCTTGCCGCCTTCGTCGGCCAGCGCGGCCTCGCGCGCGGCGGCGATGGCCTCGGCGCGTGCCGGCGCGGGCATCGCCGTGCGGCCCGCGAGTTCGGCGACCAGGTGCAGCAGCGTGTGCTTGCCGCGCTCGTTGGTGCTGCCGTAGCCCTTGATGAGCCGGCCGCACAGCGCGAGCTCGCGGCCCAGCAACCAGTTCTCGCGCGTGCCTGCCTCCACGGCCGCGAGCCAGCGCTCGATCAGCGCCTGTTCCTCCGCGAAGCGGCTGCCGCGGCGGCGCAGCCAGCGCAGCGAGGCCAGCAGGCGCAGCGAGGCCATGCCCCAGACGGCATGGCTGCCCACCTGCAGCGGCAGCGCCCAGGGCTCGCGGCCGCGCGCCTGGCGCGCGCGGTCCCAGGCCGTCACGCGGCGCGCGAGCGCGCTCGGCAGCAGCGCCGCGAACTCGGCCGCGCCGGGCTTGAAGTGGTCGTAGACCTTCACGATGTCGGCCTCGCCCGCGCGCACTTCGCGGCGCACGCGCTGCGCGCGGCTGGCGCGGCCCTTGAGCGCGGCCACGCGCACGATGTCGTCGAAGGCCATCCACAGCGCGAGCCAGCGCGCGGTCTCGCGCACGATGGCGAAGCCGCGCGCGCCGGCCGGATCGGCCGTGCGCTCGGCATCGAGCACGCGCGCCAGGCGCTGCGCATAGAGCGCGGCATAGGCCGCGTCCTGGTAGTCGAGCACGCGCGCATGGCCGAGCGCCAGCAGATCGTGCACCGCCGGCGGAAAGCGCTGCGCCAGCTCGGCGGGCAGCGCGCGCGCGGGCGGCGGCGCATCGCGGCCTTCCTCGGCCAGCACGCCGCGCACGAAGGCGGCCTGCGCGCGCGGCGCGCTCACGGCCTCGAAGGCGGCCGCGAAGCCGCGCAGGCTGGCCGCGGCCGCCTTGCCGACCTTGTCGTGCGCGACGCCGCCGCGCACCGCATGCTCGTAGGCCGCGCGCTCGAACGGGAACAGCCCGCTGCCCGCGATCGCGCCGAGCATCACGGCGCTGACCACGGTGCCGGCCTCGCGCGCCATCGCGCCCATGTCGAGCACGTGGTGTTCGCGGCTGAAGGCCTTGACCACGTCGATCAGCCGCTGCGCATCGGCGCGGCCGTCGCCGGGCACCATGCGCTCGGCGGTGGTGAGCACGCGCGCCGACGAGCTGATGACCAGCGTGCGCGGCGGCGCGCTCATGCCGTTGCCGATCTGGCGCGTGGTCTCGAGCAGCTCCGACGACACGATCGCGTCGAGCGCGCCCGGCACCGGGCTCAGGCTGAAGACGGGTCGGCGCCCGCCGAGCTCGGCCTGCGGTACCGGGAACACCTCGATGTAGTAGGTGGTGGCACCGGTGCGCTGCGCCACGCCGGGGATCGAGGTGCTCTGCGCGGCGAAGCCCGCGTGGCGCGCGGTCTCCACCAGCCATTCGGTGAGCACACCGCCGCCTTCGCCGCCGAGGGCGCAGACGAGCAGGGTGATCGGGCGCTGCGTGGATGCCGGGGAGGAATGTCGTTCCATGGCTCGTGTCTCCTCAGGCCGGGCGCAGCGCGCGCACCACCGCGCCGCGCAGGCCATGCAGCAGCCGCTCGTGCCACTTCGGGTTCTGCACCACCTCGGCGCGGTAGAAGCTCGGGCACAGCGTGGCCGCGTGCGCGTTGGCACCGCACAGGCCGCAGCCCACGCAGCCGTCGATCACGGTCGCCACCGGGTCGAGCTTGAGCGGATCGGGGTTGTCCTTCAGCGTGAGCGTGGGGCAGCCCGAGAGCCGGATGCAGGCATGGTCGCCGTTGCACACGTCCTCGTCCACGCCGTACTTCACGCGCACCACGCGCTCGCCGCGCTGCAGCAGGCCCGCGATCCAGGGCTTGATGCGGCGCTGCCGCTCGAGCTGGCATTCGCCCTCGGCGATCACGACCTTGAGGCCGTCGAAGTCGCTGGTCAGCGCCTCGGTCAGGGTGCGGCGCATGCGCTCCACGTCGTAGGTGGTCACGGTGCGCATCCATTGCACGCCCAGGCCCTTCAAGGTCGATTCGATGGTCTGGTTCTTGTCGACCAGGCTCTGTTGCTTGTCGACGGCGCGCTCCTTCACCTCGTCGTCGGGCGTGGAGATGATGTCCTGCGTACCGGTGGCCGAGGTGTAGCCGTTCTTGAAGATCAAGAGCACCGCGTCGTCGCCGTTGAACAGCGCGCTCTGCACGCCGGTCAACAGGCCGTTGTGCCAGAAGCCGCCGTCGCCCATGATCGACAGCGTGCGCCGGTTCATCATCGGCGACACGCCCGCGCGGCTCGCGAGGCTCATGCCGTAGCCGAGGATCGAGTGGCCCATCGAGAATGGCTCGAAGGTGCCGAAGGCATGGCAGCCGATATCGGCCGCGATGTGCACCGGGCCCGTGGTCTGCTGCGCGAGCTTGAGGGCCGAGAACACCGGCCGCTCGGGACAGCCCACGCAGAAGCTCGGCGGCCGGTTCGGCAGCGGCACGTCGAGCCGGCGCGCCACCGCCTCGCGGCGCTCGCGGTTGCCGGCCAGCCAGGCCTGGGCCGACAGCGCCGATGCGGCCGTCTCGCCCTCGCCGACGTACTTCGCGACGAAGGCGGCGAGCCCGCCCGAGAGCACCTCCACGCCGTACTCGCCGGCCGAGGGCAGCAGGTCCTTGCCGTGCAGCGGCGTCTGGATGTCGCGCCGGCGCAGCAGGGTCGCGATGTCCTGCTCGATGTACTCGGGCTGGCCTTCCTCCACCACCAGCACCGCGCGTTTGCCGAGGCAGAAGTCGGCCAGCTGCTCGGGCACCAGCGGATAGGTGACGTTGAGCACCAGGATCGGGATCTCGCTCTCGCCGAAGGCATCGGCCAGCCCCTGCTGCTGCAGGCCGCGGATCAGCGCGTTGTACAGGCCGCCCTGCACCACGATGCCGAGCTCGGCATGGCGCCCGCCGGGCATCAGCTCGTTGAGGCCCTGGGCCACGATGTGGCGGCGCGCGGCCGGAATGCGCTCGTCGCCCTTGAGCTTCTCGTGGCGGAAGGTCACGGGCGGATGGGCGAGCCGCATGTAGTCGAAGCCCGCGGGGTCGGTCATGAGCGCGCGCGTCGACACGGCGGGCGCGCGGTTGTCCTTGCACGCGAAGCTGCCGCGCACGTGGCAGGTGCGGATGCGCAGCTCCATCAGGCAGGGCATGTTCGAGGTCTCCGAGAGCTGGAAGCCCTGCTCGACCATGCGCACCATCACGGCCAGGTCGGGCCGCGGGTCGAGCAGGCACATGCTCGACTTGAGCGCATAGGCATGGGTGCGCTCCTGGATCACGCTGGCGCCTTCGCCGTAGTCCTCGCCGACCACGATCAGCACGCCGCCGGTCACGCCGGGCGAGGACAGGTTCGACAGCGCGTCGGCCGCCACGTTGGTGCCGACGATGGACTTCCAGGTCACGGCACCGCGCAGCGGATAGTGGATCGAGGCGCCGAGCATGGCCGCGGCCGAGGCCTCGTTCGAGCAGGCCTCCACGTGCACGCCGAGCTCGTCCATGTAGCCCTTGGCCTGCACCATCACGTCGAGCAGGTGCGACACCGGCGCGCCCTGGTAGCCGCCGACATAGGCCACGCCCGACTGCAGCAGGCCCTTGGTGATCGCGAGGATGCCCTCGCCGTGAAAGGTATCGCCCTCGCCAAGGCGCAGCGCCTCGACTTCCTTGCTGAATGAGACTTCCAAAAGAATTCGCTCCGATGGGTTGATGCGTGAGTGGATGAAGGCATGGGCGGACGCAGGCGTCCCCGCGCCGGGCGCGGGCCGGCGTTGATCGTTGCTGGAGGCGGCGCTACTTGCCGCCGGGCCTGGGCGGTGCGGTCGGCAAACGCGCCACGTAGTAGGCGAGGGTGTCGAGGTCTTCTGGCGCCATGCGGCCCACGGCCTCGCCCATCGCCTGCGTGTAGCCCGGGCGCTTGCCGGTGCGGAACTCCTGCAGCGTGAGCGCGAGGTATTCCTCGCGCTGGTGCGCGATGCGCGGCACCTGCTGGCCGCCGCTCAAGTCGGCGCCGTGGCAGATCACGCAGCGGTTCTCCTGCGCGAGCGCCTGGCCGCGCGCCATGCGCGCCGCGTCGGGCGGCGCGGCGGCGGCGGCCGGCGCCAGCGCGGGCAGCGTCGCGATGAAGTCGGAGAAGCCGCGCAGGTCCTCGTCCTTCATCGTCCTGGCGACCGCGGTCATGGCCTCGTTGGCGCGCCGGCCCTCGCGGAACAGGAACAGCTGCGTGATCGCGTAGAACGAATGCTGGCCCGCGAGCGAGGGCACGCCCTGCATCTCGCTGCGGCCGTCGGCGCCATGGCAGGCGGCGCACAGCGCGGCGTAGCGTTCGGCGTAGACCTTGGCGCTCGATGCCGCCGCCGGCGCGGCCTTGGGCTGCGCGCCCTTGGTCGCTTGCGCGAACGCGGGCAGGGCCAGTGCCCAGAGCATCGCCACCGTCGCCGCCATCGCCATGTGCCTCGTCATCCGGCGCGCCTCACTTGCCGCCGTAGCTGATGCGGTAGATCGCACCCGCGTGGTCGTCGCTCACCAGCATCGAGCCGTCCTTGAGCACCAGGAAGTCCACCGGCCGGCCCAGGTAGGTGTTGTTATCGACGAAGCCGGTCATGAAGGGCTCGACCTTCGCGCCGCCCTTGCCATCGGGCCAGGCCACCGCGATGTCGGCGTACCTGGTGGTGCGGTTCCAGGGGCCGTGGCGCGCGATGAACATCGCGCCGCGGTATTTCGCCGGGAACATCTTTCCCTGATAGAAGGTCATGCCCAGCGCCGCGGCGTGCGGGCCCAGCAGCGCGGCGGGCTCGGCGTAGTCGGCGCAGCTCTTGCCCCAGCCGAATTCCGAATCGAGGATGTTGCCCTGGTGGCAGTACGGGTAGCCGAAGTGCTGGTCGGCCTTGGTCACCACGTTGAGCTCGTCGTTGGGCAGGTCCTCGGAGAGCCAGTCGCGCCCGTTGTCGGTGAACCAGAGGTTGCCGGTCTTCGGATCGAAGTCGAAGCCCACCGTGTTGCGCACGCCGCGCGCGATGGTCTCGATGCCGCTGCCGTCGAGGTTCATGCGGAAGATGCGCGCATGCGCGTCATCGGGCTCGCAGAGGTTGCAGGGCGCGCCGACCGCGTAGTAGAGCTTCTCGTCGCGGATGCGCAGGTAGCGCCAGCTGTGGTCCTGGCCGCCGGGCAATTTGTCGTAGATCACCGCCGGCTGGCCCGGGTTGTCGAGCTTGTCCTCGATGCCGTCGTAGCGCTGGATCTGCTTGTGCGTGGCGAGGTAGAGCGCGCCCTTGTGGAATTCGATGCCGGTGGCGAACTCGGTCTTGTCGACGATGGTCTTCGGCTTGCGGTCGCCCTTCTCGGCAATGGCATAGACCTTGTTGCCGACGAACAGCGTGCTCACGAACACCGTGCCCTTGGCGCCCTGGCGCAGCGAGCGCGCATCGAGCACGCCCGAGGCCCAGGTCTCGACCTTGAAGCCCGGCGGCAGCTTGAACCTGGCGGTGGGCAGCTGGTCGGCCGCGGTGGGGATGGGAAACGAAGGCACGGGCGCCAGCCGCGTGGCCGCGTCGTTCTTCGGCCGGCCCTTGGCCCAGCCGGGCTCCTCGGTGGGCGGCTGCTGGGCCCAGGCGGCGCCGGCCGCAAGGAGCAGGGAGGTTGCAAGGGTCGCGAGCACCGCTGACATCGAATGCGGACGCAGTCTGGCCATGTCGTGTCTCCTTCTCGTTGTGGTGGCGCTTTCGTCGGGGGCGGCGAATTCACGCCGGGCGCCAGTGTGCGGAGCTTGCGGCCCGGCTTCAATAAAATAAGCGAGCTAAGCGATATGAACGGCATGCATATTGAAACCATAGACCTCAACCTGCTGCGTCTCTTCGATGCCGTCTACCGCGCGCGCAGCGTGAGCCGTGCCGCCGAGTCGCTGGGGCTGACCCAGCCCGCGGCCAGCCACGGCCTGGGCCGGCTGCGGCTGCTGCTGAAGGACGCGCTGTTCACGCGCGCCCCCGGCGGCGTGGCGCCCACCCCGCGCGCCGAGCGCCTCGCGGCCGCGGTGCAGGCCGCGCTCGCGCTGCTCGAGGAGGCGCTGCACGAGCCCGCGCGCTTCGAGCCGAAGGCATCGCGCAAGGTGTTCCGCATTCACATGAGCGACATCGGCGAGGGCCGCTTCCTGCCCGCGCTGATGGCGCGGCTCGGCGAGCTCGCGCCCGGCGTGCGCGTGGAGACGCTGCCGCTCGCGCCCGGCGAGATCGCGCCCGCGCTCGACAGCGGCCGCGTCGACTTCGCCTTCGGCTTCCTGCCCAAGGTGCGCGACACGCAGCGCCTGCACCTGCTCAAGGACCGCTACATCGTGCTGCTGCGCAAGGGCCATCCGTTCGCGCGCGGCCGGCGCACCAGCCAGGCGCTGATCGAGGCGCTGCAGACGCTCGAGTACGTGGCGGTGCGCACCCATGCCGAGACCCTGCGCATCCTGCAGCTGCTGAACCTCGAGGACCGCGTGCGCCTGACCACCGAGCACTTCATGGTGCTGCCGGCGATCGTGCGCGCCACCGACCTCGCGGTGGTGATGCCGCGCAACATCGCGCGCGGCTTCGCGCAGGAGGGCGGCTACGCGATCGTCGAGCCGGCCTTTCCGCTGCGCGACTTCACGGTGTCGCTGCACTGGAGCAAGCGCTTCGAGGCCGACCCCGCGAACCGCTGGCTGCGGCAGGTGATCGCGGAGCTGTTCGCCGAGCGCGCGGGCCGCGCCGAGCGCTGAGGCTCAGGGCAGGTTCTCGCGAAAGATCACCACGCTGCGCGTCGTCTCCACCCCGCTGAGCACGTCGCGCCCCTCGCGCAGGTTGGTGAAGATGCGCACGCAGCTCATCAGGGTCGCATGCGGGCTCTGCGTGATCACCGCGTCCATGCTGCCGTCGATCAGCAGCGCGCGCGTGTCGGGCGTGAGGCCGTGGCCGATGAAGGCCACCTTCTGGTCGCGCTGCGCTTCCTTGAGCGCGCGCGCCACGCCGTCGGAGGCGCCGCCGATGTTGTAGATGCCCGCGAGCTCGGGATGCTGCTCGAGCAGCGCGCGGGTCTGGCGGTAGTTCTTGTCGGCATCGTCCTGGCCCTCGCGCAGGCCCACCACCTGCAGCGGCTCGAACATCTCGTCGATCACCTGCAGGAAGCCGGCCTCGCGCTCCTGGTGCGCGCTGTAGCGCAGGCTGCCCGCGATCAGCGCGACCTTGGCGGCGCGCGCTCCGATGAAGCGGCCGATGAGGTAGCCCGCGGTGCGGCCGGCGGCGCGGTTGTCCAGCCCGATGTAGGCCGCGCGCTGCGAGTTCGCGAGGTCCGAGATCAGCGTCACCACCGGCACGCCGCGCGCGGCCAGCGCGGCCACGGCCTCGCGCACGGCCGGATGCTCGAGCGCCATCATCGCGATGCCGTCGCAGCGCCCGCCCAGGCGCAGCAGCGCGGCGGCCAGCGCCTCGGGGTTGAAGCTCTCGGTGAGTTCGGTGCGGCACACCACGTTGAACGGCGCCCAGTGCTCCTGCGCGTAGCCGACCATGTCGCCGAGCATGCGGATGAAGCGGTTGGTGCCGCTGGGCAGCAGGAACACCAGCCGCAGCGGCCGCGGCGCCAGTGCCGCGTAGAGGTCGCGCTCGGGCAGGTAGCCGAGCTCGGCGGCGGCCTTGAGCACGCGCTGCACGGTGGCGTCGCGCACGCCGGGGCGCTTGTTGAGCACGCGGTCGACGGTGGCGGTCGAGACCTGCGCGGTGCGCGCGATGTCGGCCACGGTGGCGCGTGCCGCGGTGCCATCGGCCGGCGCGGAGGATTGGTTTGAAGGGTTAACCCGCATACATCAAAAACCATCACGCCGTAGTTTGACGGTACAGGGTGAGGCCTATATCTTCGAGGAAATTCAATCAATGATGCATCAATTCGCATCATCCACACAACGGAGACACAGCATGGCACCGGTCACCCGCCGCAGCGCGATTCGCACCCTGTCCGCCCTTCCCGCCATCGCGGCCGTTCCGGCCGCCGGCGTGTTCTCGGCCCTGCCGCGCACGGCCCGCGCGGCGGAGTTCTCGTACAAGTACGGCAACAACCTGCCGCTGAGCCATCCGCTGAACATCCGCGCGCAGGAGGCGGCCGACCGCATCGCCAAGGAGACCAACGGCCGGGTCGAGATCAAGATCTTCCCGAACAACCAGCTCGGCGGCGACACCGACATGCTGGCCCAGGTGCGCTCGGGCGGCATCGAGTTCTTCACGCCCTCGGCGCTGGTGATCGCCACGCTGGTGCCGGTGGCCGCGATCAATGCGGTGGGCTTCGCCTTCGCCGACTACAAGCAGGTCTGGGCCGCGATGGACGGCAAGCTCGGCGCCCACGTGCGCGGCGCGATCGCCAAGTCGCGCCTCTATGCCTTCGAGAAGATGTGGGACAACGGCTTCCGCCAGACCACCAGCAGCAAGGCCGCGGTCGCCACTGCCAAGGACATGGACGGCCTGAAGATCCGCGTGCCCGTGAGCCCGCTGTCGATCTCGATGTTCAAGGGCCTGGGCGCCGCGCCCGCGAGCCTGCAGTTCAGCGAGGTCTATTCGGCGCTGCAGACGAAGATCGTCGACGCGCAGGAGAACCCGCTGCCGATCATCCAGGTCGCCAAGCTGTTCGAGGTGCAGAAGTTCTGCTCGCTCACCAACCACATCTGGGACGGCTACTGGTTCATCGCCAACGGCCGCGCCTGGGACGCGCTGCCCGCCGACCTGAAGACCGTCGTCGCGCGCGCCATCAACGAGGCCGGCCTGCAGCAGCGCGAGGACATCCGCAAGCTCAACGAATCGGTGGTGGGCGACCTGCAGGCCAAGGGCCTGACCATCAACCGTCCGGCGGCCGACAGCTTCCGCGCCAAGCTGCGCGACTCGGGCTTCTACGGCGAGTGGAAGGGCCGCTTCGGCCCCGAGGCCTGGGCGCTGCTCGAAGAGGCCGTGGGCAAGCTGGCCTGAGCGTCACCCATGTCCTCGCACGTGCTTCCCGCCGACGCGCTCGCCCCCGGTGGCGCCGCCGCGGCCCATCCGAACGCGCTGGCACCGCTGGCCGGCCGCCTCGACCGCTGGCTCGGCGGCACGGTGGAATCGCTGGCCGCGCTGCTGGTGCTGGCCGAGATCGTGGTGCTGTTCGCGGGCGTCACGGCGCGCTATGCCTTCCATGCGCCGCTGGTGTGGTCCGACGAGCTGGCCTCGATCCTGTTCCTGTGGCTGTCGATGCTCGGCGCCGTGGTGGCGCTGCGCCGCGGCGAGCACATGCGCATGACCGCGTTCGTGGCGCGGCTGCGGCCCGACACGCGCGCGCTGTTCGACACCTTCGCCATCACGGCCTCGGTGGCCTTCCTCGCGCTGGTGGCCTGGCCGGCCATCGACTACGCGCACGAGGAGTCCTTCGTCGTCACGCCCGCGCTCGAGATCAGCAATGCCTGGCGCGCCTCGGCCATCCCCGCGGGCATCGCGCTGATGGGGGTGGTGGCGCTGCTGCGCCTGCTGCGCGTGTGCACCGTGCGGCAGATCGCCGTGGCCGCGCTCGGCACCGTGGCGCTGGTGGCCGCCTTCTGGCTCGCGGGCCCGGTGCTGGCGCCGCTGGGCAAGCTCAACCTGCTGATCTTCTTCGTCGGCGTGGTGGCCTTCACCGTGTTCGCCGGCGTGCCGATCGCCTTCTCGTTCGCGCTCGCCACCTTCGGCTACCTGGCGCTGACCACGCGCACGCCGATGCTGGTGATGGTGGGGCGGCTCGACGAGGGCATGTCGCACCTGATCCTGCTGGCGGTGCCGCTGTTCATCTTCCTCGGCGCGCTGATCGAGATGACCGGCATGGCGCGCGCCATGATCCAGTTCCTCGCCAGCCTGCTGGGCCATGTGCGCGGCGGCCTGTCGTACGTGCTGATCGGCGCCATGTACCTGATCTCGGGCATCTCGGGCTCGAAGATCGCCGACATGGCGGCCATCGCGCCGGTGCTGTTCCCCGAGATGACCAAGCGCGGCGCCAAGCCCGGCGACCTGGTGGCGCTGCTGTCGGCCACCGGCGCGCAGACCGAGACCATCCCGCCCTCGATCGTGCTGATCACCATCGGCTCGGTCACCGGCATCTCGATCGCGGCGCTGTTCACCGGCGGCCTGATGCCCGCGGTGGTGCTCGGCGCCATGCTCTGCGTGGTGGTCTGGTGGCGCTACCGCCGCGAGGACCTGAGCCGGGTGAAGCGCCACGGCGCGCGCGAGATCGGCAAGCTGCTGGGGGTCGCGCTGCCCGCGGTGCTGCTGCCCTTCGTGATCCGCGCCGCGGTGGTCGAGGGCGTGGCCACGGCCACCGAGGTCTCGACCATCGGCATCGTCTATTCGGCGCTGGTCGGCCTCTTGATCTATCGCCAGTTCGACTGGCGCCGGCTGCGCCCGATGCTGGTCGAGACCGCGTCGCTCTCGGGCGCCATCATCTTCATCGTCGGCTGCGCCACCGCCATGGCCTGGGGACTCACGCAGTCGGGCTTCTCGCAGGACCTCGCGAAGCTCATGGCCGGCATCCCGGGCGGCGCCTACGGCTTCCTCGCGGTCTCGATCGTGGCCTTCATCGTGCTGGGCAGCGTGCTCGAGGGCATTCCAGCCATCGTGCTGTTCGGCCCGCTCCTGTTCCCGATCGCCAAGGCGGCCGGCGTGCACGAGGTGCACTACGCCATGGTCGTGATCTTCGCGATGGGCATCGGCCTGTTCGCGCCGCCCTTCGGCGTCGGCTACTACGGCGCCTGCGCCGTCAGCAAGGTCGATCCCGACGAGGGCATCCGCCACATCTGGGGCTACATGGCCGCGCTGCTCGCGGGGCTGGTGCTGGTCGCCGCGATCCCGTGGTTCTCCACCGGTTTTCTCAAAGTCTGACAACAACACGCACAACGGAGCGCGCAAGAAAATGAGTCGATTCCTCGGCGAGATCCGCCAACTGGGCTACGTGGTGCCCGACATCGAGGCCGCCATGGACTACTGGAGCCGCGAGCTCGGCGTCGGTCCCTGGTTCTACAACCCCAAGGTGCCGATCCGCAACTACCGCTACAACGGCGAGGCGCACGAGCCGCACAACTCGGTGGCGCTGGCCAACTCGGGCTATGTGCAGGTCGAGCTGATCCAGACCCGCAACGACGTGCCCTCGATGTACCGCGACTTCCTGCGCGCGGGCCGTACCGGCCTGCAGCACGTGGCCTACTGGACCGCCGACTACGACGCCGACCTCGCGCGCCTCACGGCGCAGGGCTTCAAGCCCGTGATGAGCGGCGAGGTGGGCGAGCGCGGCCGCTTCATCTACTTCGACACCGAATACCACCCGGGCACCGTGATCGAGCTGTCGGAAGTGGCCGGGCCGAAGGGAAAGATGTTCGACCTGATCCGCGCGGCCTCCGAAGGCTGGGACGGCAGCGAGCCGGTGCGGCCCTTCCCCGACCTGTCGAAGCTCTGATGACGATGGCGCAGGCAGAACAGCGCATCCGCGCGCGCTACCGCATCGAGACGCCGCTCGAGCCGGCCGCGGTGGCCGAGGTGATGGCGGGCGAGCAGTCGTGCGGCACCTTCACGCGCGTCGAGGGCGAGACCGACGACCTGCGCGCGCGGGCGCGCGCCACCGTCGAGGCCATCGCCGAGCTCGAGCCGGCCGCGGCGCCCAGCCTGCCCAATGCGCTGCTCGAGCGCCAGGGCCGGCGCGGGCCGTGGCGGCGCGCGCTGGTCGACATCTCCTTTCCCGTCGCCAACATCGGCGCCAACCTGCCGACGCTGGCGGCCACGGTCGCGGGCAACCTCTACGACCTCGGCGAGGTCACGGGGCTGCGGCTCGAATCGCTGCAATTGCCCGCGGCCTACCGCGCGCAGTTCGAGCGGCCGAGCCACGGCGTGGCCGGCACCCGCCGCGCCACCGGCGTGGAATCGGGCGCGCTGGTGGGCACCATCATCAAGCCCAACGTCGGCTTCTCGGCCGCGCAGACCGCCGAGCTGGTGGCGCGGCTGTGCGCCGCGGGCGTGGACTTCATCAAGGACGACGAGGTTTCGGCCGATCCGCTGCATGCGCCGCTGGCCGAGCGCGTGCCGGCCGTGATGGCGGTGGTGCGCGACCATGCGCAGCGCACCGGCAAGCAGGTGATGGTGGCCTTCAACATCACCGACGAGACCGACGCCATGAAGCGCCATGCCGACCTGGTCGAGCGCGAGGGCGGCAGCTGCGTGATGGCCAGCCTCAACTGGTGCGGCCATTCGGGCATACAGACGCTGCGGCGCCACACGCCCCTGGCGCTGCATGGCCACCGCAACGGCTATGGCGCGCTGTCGCGCCATCCGCTGCTGGGCATTTCGTTCCAGGCCTACCAGGCGCTGTGGCGGCTGGCCGGCGTCGACCACATGCACGTGCACGGGCTGCAGGGCAAGTTCTCGCAGCCCGACGAGGAAGTGATCGAGTCGGCGCGCGACTGCCTGGCGCCGCTGACGGCGGGCGAGGGTGCTTTCGATGATCGCGTGATGCCCGCCTTCTCCTCGGGCCAGTGGGCCGGCACCGTGGCGCCGACCTGGGCCGCGGTCGGCAGCGACGACCTGCTGTTCATGTCGGGCGGCGGCATCCTGGCCCATCCGGGCGGCGCGGCCGCGGGCGTGGCGAGCATCCGCCAGGCCTGGGCCGCGGCGCGCGCGGGCGTGCCGGTGGCCGAGGCCGCGCGCGAGGCGCCGGAGCTGGCGCAGGCGCTGGCTTTCTTCGGCGCGAAATGAGCGCGGCAGCGAGCACGTCGGTGCCGCTCGCCTATTACGGCGACGACTTCACCGGCGCCACCGACACGCTCGCCACCGCGGCGCGTGCCGGGCTGCGCGCCTTGCTGTTCTTGCGCGTGCCCGACGAGGCGCTGCTCGCGCGCGCCGGCCCGCTCGACTGCCTCGGCATCGCGGGCGCGGCGCGCTCGATGGCGCCGGACGAGATGCGCGCCGAACTCGCGCCGGTCGCGCGGCTGATGGCCGGGCTCGGCGCGCGCGTGCTGCACTACAAGACCTGTTCCACCTTCGACAGCGCGCCCGGCGTCGGCAACATCGCCGTCGCGATCGAGGCGTTGCGCCCCGCCGCCGGCCAGCCCTGGACCGCGATCGTCGGCGGCCAGCCGAACCTCGAGCGCTACTGCCTGTTCGGCCACCTGTTCGCCGCGGCCGGCAGCGGCGGCACGGTGCACCGCATCGACCGCCATCCGACCATGAGCCGCCATCCGGTCACGCCGATGCGCGAATCGGACCTGCGGCTGCATCTTCAGGCGCAGGGCCTGGGCGAGACCGCGCTGCTGCCATACCCGCGCCATGCGGCCACGGGCGAGGCGCTGGCCGCCTTGCTGGACAAGCGGCCCGAAGCCGTGCTGTTCGACGTCGCGCGGCCCGAGGACCTCGAGGCCATCGGCGAGGCGCTGTGGCCGCTCGCCACCGCCGAGGCGCCGCTTTTGGCCGTCGGACCGAGCAGCGTGGTGCAGGCCTTCGCGCCGCGGCTGGCGCAGGCGCCCGCGGCGCCGGCCGCCGTGGCGCCCGCGCGCGGCCCGGTGTTCGTGCTGGCCGGCAGCCTCTCTCCGATCACGGCACGGCAGGTGGCGGCCGCGCGGTCCTTCGAGGTCGTCTGGCTCGACGCGGCGCGGCTGGTCGACCCCCATTCCGATCACCTGGCGCAGTCCGCGCGCGAACTGGCCGACCGGCTCTCGACCGGCGCCCACGTGCTGGCCTGCACCGCCACCGAGGCCGCGCGCGCCGGCCACACCCGCGTGCCCGCGCGCGCGCTGGCCGAGGCCGGCGGCGAACTGCTGGCGCGCGTGCTCGCCGCCGTGCCGCTGTCGCGCGTGGGCGTGGCCGGCGGCGACACCTCCAGCCTCGCCGTGGGCGCGCTCGACGCCTGGGGGCTGTCCTATCTCGCGCAACTCGCGCCCGGCACCGCGCTGTGCCGGCTGCACAGCGAGGCACCGGGGCTCGACGGGGTCGAGATCATGCTCAAGGGCGGGCAGATGGGTTCGCAGGACGTGTTCGAACGGCTGGTGCACGGTACCGGCGGCTGAGCGGGCGCAAGGCTCGTTTTTCGGCGCGGCCATGGCGCCCGCGCCCCCATGGCACGAGAATTGCCCCGGAATCCAGGGTTTCCCCGTACGTCGCATACCGGGCCCTGCATACGCAATATGGGCACCACGGTATGCGTGCGGCGGCGCAAGCCGCTAACGTCCAGGCCTGGCCACCACGCGCCACCCCACGAGCACGACAGCATGAGTACCGAGAGCAGCAGCCACAGCCCCAGCCAGCCCATCCGATTCTTCCATCGCGGACAGGTCGTCGACGTCAGCGGCGTCCATCCGACCCGCTCGGTGCTCGACTGGCTGCGCGAGGACGCGCGCTGCACCGGCACCAAGGAGGGTTGCAACGAGGGCGACTGCGGTGCGTGCACCGTGGTGATCGGCGAGCTGGCCGAGGCCGGCGCGCCCGACGCGGTCGGCGGCCTGCGGCTGCAGACGGTCAATGCCTGCATCCAGTTCCTGCCCACGCTCAACGGCAAGGCGCTGTTCACGGTCGAGGACCTCAAGGACCAGTGCCTGTCGTCCCAGGCTGCGCAGGCGGCCCCGGCCCCCGCGCTGCAGGAGGGCGACAAGCGCCCGCACCCCGTGCACTGCCTGCATCCGGTGCAGCAGGCGCTGGTCGACTGCCACGGCTCGCAATGCGGCTTCTGCACGCCGGGCTTCGTGATGTCGCTGTGGTCGGCCTACGAACACCACCAGGCGCGCGGCACGCAGCCCTCGCGCCAGCAGCTGGCCGACGACCTCTCGGGCAACCTGTGCCGTTGCACCGGCTACCGCCCGATCCTCGACGCGGGCCAGCGCATGTTCGACCTGCCGCCGGTGCGGCTGGACAGCCGCGCGGTGGTGGCCGCGCTCACCGCGCTGAACCCGCCCTCGGGCGCCGCGGGCTTCGAGTACGCGGCCCCGCTGGGCGCGCGCATCGACCGCTTCCACGCACCGCGCTCGCTCGAGCAACTGGCCGCGCTGCGCGAGCAGAAGCCGCGCGCGCAACTGCTGTCGGGCTCGACCGACGTGGGCCTGTGGGTCAACAAGCAGTTCCGCGACCTCGGCGACATCATCTACCTGGGCGACGTGCCCGAGCTCAAGACCGTCGAGGTCCGCGGCGAGCACCTCTACATCGGCGCCGGCGCCTCGCTCGAATCGGCCTTCGCGGCGCTGGTCGAGCGCGTGCCCAGTCTGGCCGACGTCTGGCTGCGCTTCGCCTCGCCGCCGATCCGCCATGCGGGCACCATGGGCGGCAACGTCGCCAACGGCTCGCCGATCGGCGACTCGCCGCCGGTGCTGATGTCGCTCGACGCCGAGATCGAGCTGCGCCGCGGCGCCGACGTGCGCCGCATGCCGCTGCCCGACTTCTACGTCGACTACATGAAGAACCAGCTGCAGAGCGGTGAGTTCGTGCAGGGCCTGTGGCTGCCGCTGGCCGCGATGCGCCGCCAGGTGCGCGCCTACAAGATCAGCAAGCGCTTCGACTGCGACATCTCGGCGCTGTGCGCGGGCTTCGCGCTCGAGCTCGAGCCCGGCGGCAACAAGGTGAAGGCCGTGCGCCTGGCCTTCGGCGGCATGGCCGCCACCGTGAAGCGCGCGGCGCAGGCCGAGGCCGCGCTGGTCGGCAAGCCCTGGACCCAGTCCAGCGTGAACGCCGCCAAGCTGGCGCTGGCGCAGGACTTCAAGCCGCTGTCCGACATGCGTGCCTCGGCCGACTACCGGATGCAGGTGGCGCAGAACCTGATCCAGCGCCTGTGGCTCGAGACCCGGGCCGAGGATGCGCTGCCCGGCAGCGCCACCAGCGTCTGGAGCGTGATGCCGCACGCCGCCACCGCCAAGCCGGCCGCGCAAGGAGTCTGAGACCATGAACAAGCCCCTCGATGCCCGCCTGCTGCAACCCGCAGAGGCCTTTGCCGACTACCTGAAGAACACCGCCGCCCGCATCGACCAGGGTGCCGAGGCGCTCGCCCACGACCAGGGCGCGCGCGTGGGCATCAGCCGCCCGCACGAATCGGCGCACCTGCACGTGGCCGGCGAGGCCACCTACATCGACGACATCCCCGAGATCGCCGGCACCCTGCATTGCGCGCTGGGCCTGTCGCCCGCGGCCAACGGGCGCGTCACGGCGCTGTCGCTCGACGCCATCCGCGCCATGCCGGGCGTGGTGTCGGTGCTCACGGCCGACGACATCCCCGGCACCAACGACTGCGGTTCGATCATCCACGACGACCCGATCCTGCTGTCCGTGAAGGACGGCGGCGAGATCCGCTATCTGGGCCAGCCGGTGTTCGCGGTGATCGCGCGCACCCGCGACGCCGCGCGCCGCGCCGCCGCGCGCGCCAAGGACGCGCTGACCATCGAGGCGCAGCCGCCGGTGCTGACGCCGCAGGACGCGCATGCGCGCGGCCAGTACGTGGTGCCGCCGATGCACATCGTGCGCAGCGGCGGTGCCGCCAACGGCGGCGACGAGGCCGCGGTGCGCGCCGCCATCGCGGCCGCGCCGCGCAGGCTCAAGGCCACGCTCGACGTCGGCGGGCAGGAGCAGTTCTACCTCGAGGGCCAGATCAGCTACGCGATCCCGAAGGAGGGCGGCGCGCTGCACATCCACTGCTCGACCCAGCATCCGAGCGAGATGCAGCACCTGGTCGCGCACGCGATGCACCTGCAGTCGAACGAGGTGCACGTCGAGTGCCGGCGCATGGGCGGCGGCTTCGGCGGCAAGGAATCGCAGTCGGCGCTGTTCGCCTGCGTGGCCGCGGTGGCCGCGAGCAAGCTGCGCCGCCCGGTCAAGCTGCGGCTGGACCGCGACGACGACTTCATGGTCACGGGCCGGCGCCACTGCTTCTGGTACGAGTACGAGGTGGGCTTCGACGACGAGGGCCGCCTGCTCGGCGCCGAGATCACCATGGTCTCGCGCGCCGGCCACTCGGCCGACCTGTCGGGCCCGGTGATGACGCGCGCGCTGTGCCACTTCGACAACGCCTACTGGCTGCCCAACGTCAGCATGCACGGCTACTCGGGCAAGACCAACACGCAGAGCAACACGGCGTTCCGCGGCTTCGGCGGCCCGCAGGGCGCGATCGCGATCGAGAACATCATGGACTCGGTGGCGCGCGCGCTGGGCCGCGACCCGCTCGACGTGCGGCGCGTCAACTTCTACGGCAAGGGCGAGAACAACGTGACGCCCTACCGCCAGACCGTGACCGACAACATCGTGCACGAGCTGGTGGCCGAGCTCGAGGCCACGAGCGACTACCGCGCGCGGCGCGAGGAGATCGCCGGCTTCAACGCCGCGAGCCCGGTGCTCAAGCGCGGGCTGGCGCTGGCGCCGCTGAAGTTCGGCATCTCGTTCAACGTCAAGCACTTCAACCAGGCCGGCGCGCTGGTGCACGTCTACACCGACGGCTCGATCCTGGTGAACCACGGCGGCACCGAGATGGGCCAGGGCCTGAACACCAAGGTGGCGCAGGTGGTGGCGCACGAGCTCGGCGTGAGCTTCGAGCGCGTGCGCGTCACGGCCACCGACACGACCAAGGTCGCGAACACCTCGGCCACGGCGGCCTCGACCGGCGCCGACCTCAACGGCAAGGCCGCGCAGGACGCCGCGCGCCAGATCCGCGAGCGGCTGGCGCAGAGCGCGGCCGAGCGCCACGGCGGCGAGCCCGGCGCGGTGCGCTTCGCCAACGACAAGGTCGAGGTCAACGGCCGCACGCTGGCCTTCAGCACGGTGGTGGGCGAGGCCTATCTCGACCGCAAGCAGCTGTGGTCCGACGGCTTCTACGCCACGCCCGGCCTGAGCTGGGACAAGGACAAGATGCAGGGCCGCCCGTTCTACTACTACGCCTACGGCGCGGCGGTGAGCGAGGTGATCGTCGACACGCTGACCGGCGAATGGAAGTTGCTGCGCGCCGACATCCTGCACGACGCGGGCAAGTCGCTGAACCCGGCGGTCGACATCGGCCAGGTCGAGGGCGCCTTCATCCAGGGCATGGGCTGGCTCACGACCGAGGAGCTGGTGTGGCATCCGCAGAGCGGCAAGCTCACGACCCACGCGCCCAGCACCTACAAGATCCCGACCGCCAACGACTGCCCGCCGGTGTTCAACGTGCGGCTGTTCGAGGGCCAGAACTTCGAGGACTCGATCCACCGCAGCAAGGCCGTGGGCGAGCCGCCGCTGCTGCTGCCGTTCTCGGTCTTCTTCGCGATCCGCGACGCCGTGTCGGCCGCGGGCGGCCACCGCGTCGACCCGCCGCTGCGCGCGCCCGCCACGAGCGAATCGATCCTGCGCGCCGTGACGGCCGTGCAGGTGGAATGAGCGCCGCACCAGCAGACAGCAGAACGCAGAAGACGCGAAGAACACGCGCAAGCCGCAGAAATGAGAGCGAGGAACACCGTCATGTCTTCCTTTTGCGACTTTCGCGAAAGCTTCGCGCCCTCCGCGTTCGGCTGTCCGACGCCGTGCCTCGGCTGTATAACGCCTCGCATCGACCACTTCCTTGCGGGCGGCCATGAGAGACCAGGCGCTTTTCGACAAGATCGACCTTCACCTGATCCGGGTGCTGCACACCGTGCTGACCGATCGCAGCGTCTCGCGCGCCGCGATCCGGCTCGGGATGTACCAGCCGGCGGTGTCGGCCGCGCTCAAGCGGCTGCGCGAGCTCTCGGGCGATCCGCTGCTGGTGCGCTCGGGCTCGGGCATGGTGCCCACCGATGCGGGGCTGCGCATGATCGAGCCGGCCGCGAGCATCCTGCGCGCGGCCGAGATGCTGTTCTCCGATGCGCGCGGCTTCGACCCGCAATCGGCCAGCACCACCTTCCGCATCGCGGCCAGCGACTACATGGACCCGATCTTCCTGCCCATGCTGGTGGCGCAGGTCAAGCGCGAGGCGCCGCTGTGCCACATCGAGATCCATCCGCTGTCGCCCGACTCCGACTACCACGGCCACCTGTCGCTGGGGCAGGTCGACGTGGTGATCGGCAACTGGCTCAAGCCACCCGAGGACCTGCACATGGCACGCCTGTTCGGTGACGAGGTGGTGTCGCTGGTGAACCAGGACCATCCGGCGGTGCGCCGCGGCTGGGACCTGGAAACCTGGCTGCAGGCCGAGCACATCGCGCCCACGCCCATGCACCCGGGCGGGCGCGGCATCATCGACCAGATGCTCGACGAGCTCGGGCGCCAGCGCAACATCACGGCGCGCTGCGCGCACTTCGGGCTGATCCCCGACATGGTGGCCTCGAGCCTGCTGGTGCTGACCACCGGCCGCCAGTACTGCGAGCGCTTCGCCGCGCGGCTGCCGCTGAAGATCCTCGACTGCCCGGTGGCGCTGCCGCGGCTCATGTACTACCAGCTCTGGCACGAGCGCACCCACTCGTCGAGCTCGGCGCGCTGGCTGCGCGAATGCATCAAGGACGTGGCGGCCTCGCTGCGACCGCCCACCCCGCCCGCGCGCGATGCGCGCGATCCGCCGCCCCTGGGCGCCTGACGGCGCCGGCTCCCTCACCACCAGAACCCCAAGGACCTCGAGGCGCGACCGAGCTCGCGCCAGGGACGGGCTCGGCCCGCTTTTTCTTCAGAACAACGCCGCACGACGCGACACGAGACAACACATCCCGGAGACAAGAAACCCATGAACTGGATCGACAAGGTGTTCAAGCTCAACGAACACAACACCACCGTGCGCACCGAGGTCATCGCGGGGCTCACCACCTTCCTGACGATGGCCTACATCATCTTCGTCAACCCCTCGATCCTCGGCGACGCGGGCATGCCCAAGGGCGCGGTCTTCGTCGCCACCTGCCTGATCGCGGCGCTGGGCACGCTGATCATGGGCCTGTACGCCAACTACCCGATCGCGATGGCGCCGGGCATGGGCCTGAACGCCTATTTCGCCTACGTGGTGGTGCTCGGCATGGGCTACACGTGGCAGACCGCGCTGGGCGCGGTCTTCATCTCGGGCTGCCTGTTCCTGATCGTCACGGTCACCGGGCTGCGCGAGCTGTTCATCCAGGGCATACCGCAGTCGCTGCGAACGGCGATCACGGTGGGCATCGGCATGTTCCTCGCGCTGATCGCGCTCAAGAGCGCGGGCGTGGTCGCGGCCTCGCCGGCCACCTTCGTGACCCTGGGCGACCTGCACTCGGCGCCGGTGGTGCTGGCCACGCTGGGCTTTTTGATCATCGTGGTGCTCGACAAGCTCAAGGTGCGCGGCGCGATCCTGATCGGCATCGTCACGGTCACGGTGCTGTCCTTCTTCTTCGGCGGCAACAAGTTCCACGGCGTGTTCGCGCCGCCGCCGTCGATCGCGCCCACCTTCATGCAGCTCGACATCCTGAGCGCGCTCAAGGGCGGCATCCTCAACGTGGTGCTGGTGTTCTTCCTGGTCGAGATGTTCGACGCCACCGGCACGCTGATGGGCGTGGCCAAGCGCGCCGGGCTGCTGGTGCCCGGCAAGATGGAGCGCATGAACAAGGCGCTGCTGGCCGACAGCGGCGCGATCTTCGCGGGCTCGCTGCTCGGCACCTCGAGCACCACGGCCTACGTGGAGAGCGCGGCCGGCGTGCAGGCGGGCGGGCGCACCGGCCTCACGGCCGTGGTGGTGGCCGTGCTGTTCCTGGCCTGCCTGATGATCTCGCCGCTCGCGGGCTCGGTGCCGGCCTATGCCACCGCGCCGGCGCTGCTGTTCGTGGGTTGCCTGATGCTGCGCGACCTGGTCGAGCTCGACTGGGAGGACACCACCGAGGTCATCCCCGCGGCCGTGACCGCGCTGGCCATGCCCTTCACCTACTCGATCGCCAACGGCCTGGCCTTCGGCTTCATCACCTACGCCGTGCTCAAGCTGTTCACCGGCCGGGCACGGGAAGTGCATGCCATGGTGTGGGTCATCGCCGCCATCTTCCTGTTCAAGTTCGTCTACGTGACGGGCCACTGAACCCGAAATCAGCCGAAGCCCCGGAGTCGGGGTCTTCCATCGCCCGGATTCCGTGGGCACGCTATTAAACTTATAGCTATCGACGTACATCGGAACCCGCGAGACGAGGCCCATTCCTGTACCGAACGAGACAACCCACGGAACCGGCATGACAACACCCAGACTCCAGCTCGCGCACATCACCAAGCGCTACCCGGCGGTGGTCGCCAACAGCGACATCTCGCTGGCGGTGCAACCGGGCGAGATCCACGCCGTGCTCGGCGAGAACGGCGCCGGCAAGTCGACGCTGATGAAGATCATCTACGGCTCGGTCAAGCCCGACGAGGGCAGCGTCGCCTTCGACGGCCAGCCGGTGAACCTGCGCAACCCGCAGCAGGCGCGCGCGCTGGGCATCAGCATGGTGTTCCAGCACTTCAGCCTGTTCGACACCCTCACGGTGGCCGAGAACGTCTGGCTGGGCCTCGACAAGTCGCTGGCGCTGGCCGACGTGGCGCGCAGCATCACGGCCAAGGCGAGCGAATACGGCCTCGACATCGATCCCGCGCGGCCGGTCCACACGCTGTCGGTGGGCGAGATGCAGCGGGTGGAGATCATCCGCGCGCTGCTGACCGACCCCAAGCTGCTGATCCTCGACGAGCCGACCTCGGTGCTCACGCCGCAGGCGGTGGTCAAGCTGTTCGGGGTGCTCAACAAGCTGGCCTCCGAGGGCTGCAGCATCCTCTACATCAGCCACAAGCTGCACGAGATCCGCGAGCTGTGCACCGCCTGCACGGTGCTGCGCGGCGGCAAGGTCACGGGTGTGTGCAACCCGAAGAACGAGAGCAACGAGTCGCTGTCGCGACTGATGATCGGCAGCGAGCCGCCGCCGCTCGAGCACCGGCCGGTGCATGCGGGCGCGGTGGCGCTGCGCGTGCAGGGCCTCACGCTGGCGCGCGAGGACCAGTTCGGCGTGGACCTCGAGGGCGTGTCCTTCGAGGTGCGCGCGGGCGAGGTGGTGGGCATTGCGGGCGTGTCGGGCAACGGCCAGAAGGAACTGCTCTACACGCTCTCGGGCGAGGACGTGCGCGCCGAGGCGGCGATGGTGCGGGTGTTCGACCAGCCGGCCGGCCGGCTGCGCCCGCGCGCGCGCCGTGCGCTGGGCCTGCACTTCGTGCCCGAGGAGCGGCTGGGCCGCGGCGCGGTGCCCACGCTGGGGCTCGCGCACAACCTGCTGCTGACGCGCGGCGACGCGGTGGGCCGCGGCGGCTGGATCCGCACCGGCGCGCTCGAGCGCCAGGCCAGATCCATCATCGAGCGCTTCAAGGTCAAGGCCGGTGGCCCGAAGGCGGCGGCGCGCTCGCTGTCGGGCGGCAACCTGCAGAAGTTCATCGTCGGCCGCGAGATCGACGCCAACCCCAAGCTCTTCATCGTCTCGCAGCCGACCTGGGGCGTGGACGTGGGCGCGGCCGCGCTGATCCATGCCGAGATCCTCGCGCTGCGCGACGCGGGCTGCGCGGTGCTGGTGATCAGCGAGGAGCTCGACGAGCTCTTCAACATCAGCGACCGGCTGCACGTGATCGCCAAGGGGCGGCTGTCGCCATCGATCGACCGCGCGGCCGCCACGCTGGCGCAGATCGGCGAATGGATGAGCGGGCTGTGGCCGGGCCCATCCGGCAAGAGCAACAAGAACCAGGAGGCCGCCCATGCTTAAGCTCGAACCCCGTCCGGAGCTCTCGCGCTTCTGGACCTTCGCCTCGCCGATCCTGGCGCTGCTGATCACGGTGCTGATCGGCGTGGCGCTGTTCGCCGCGCTCGGCAAGGACCCGGTCAAGGGCCTGCTGGTGTTCTTCTACGAGCCGATCAAGAACGGCTATGCGCTGGGCGAGCTGACGGTGAAGGCCACGCCGCTGCTGATCATCGCGCTGGGCCTGGCGGTGTGCTTCCGCTCCAACGTGTGGAACATCGGGGCCGAGGGCCAGTTCGTGTTCGGCGCGATCGCCGCGGGCGGTGTGGCGCTGATGGCCGACAAGACCACGGGCGGCTGGATCGTGCTGGCGATCCTGGTGGCGGGCACGCTGGGCGGCATGGTCTGGGCCGGCATCGTGGCCTGGCTGCGCGACCGCTTCAACGCGAACGAGATCCTGGTGAGCCTGATGCTGGTGTACGTGGCGACGCTGCTGCTGAGCTACATGGTGTTCGGCCCCTGGAAGGATCCCAACGGCTACAACTTCCCGCAGTCGAAGACCTTCGAGGCGGTGACGCAGATCCCGCGCCTGTTCAAGGGTTCGCGCGTGACGATCGGGGTGATCATCGCGCTGGTGGGGGTGGGGGCGCTGTGGGTGTTCCTGTTCCGCACGCGCGCGGGTTTCGCGCAGCAGGTCGGCGGCCTCGCGCCCGCGGCTGCGCGCTATGCAGGCTTCTCGGCGCGCCGCGCGGTGTGGATCGCGCTGCTGACCTCGGGCGGCGCGGCCGGCCTGGCCGGTGCGCTCGAAGTGGCGGGCCCGCTCGGTCAGCTCACGCCCTACGTGCCGGCCGGCTACGGCTTCGCGGCCATCATCGTGGCCTTCGTCGGCCGCCTGCATCCGGTGGGGATGGTGTTCTCGGCCATCCTCATGAGCATGTTCTACATCGGCGGCGAACTCGCGCAGTCGCGGCTCGGGTTGCCGAAGTCGCTGACGGGGGTGTTCCAGGGGCTGCTGCTGTTCACGCTGCTGGCTTGCGATACCTTGATCGCCTATCGGGTTCGGCGCAAGGCGGCTGCGAAGGCTGCCGTGCTCACGACGAGTTCGCTGCAGGCGAGTACGCCTTTGACTGCGCCGGTTGCGCGCACGACCGAGGGGGCGCTGTGATGACCTCCTGTTCGTTGTTTGTGCAGATCGACCGATCGGGGTGGGCTCACGCCGACGGGGTACTCCCCTCCGCGAATGTCCCCCGGCCTGCGGCCTCCTCCTTTATTTCGCTGCGGGGAGTACCCCATCGACGTGAGCCTGGCGCAGGACGGTTGAACCGGCCCGCACAACGACTGCGCCCACGTGCGCAGGGCAGTGGGTGCTTCCCGCAGCGAAATAAAGGAGGAGCCGAAGGCGGGGGACATTCGCGGAGGGAAGTACCCGCTGTCCTGTGCACGCGCCCCGACCGTCCCCTCTGCACCCCGAGCAACCCAAGCAACGAGAGCCACTAAAAAATGGACAGCTACGCACTCCTGCTCGGCTCCACCCTGAGCGCCGGCACCGTCCTCGCCATCGCCGCGCTCGGCCTCCTCATCAACGAGAAGGCCGGCATCGTCAACCTCGGCGCCGAGGGCATGATGCTGTGCGCCGCCATCGCCGGTTTTGCGACCGTGGTGACCACCCACAACCCCTGGCTCGGCCTGCTCGCCGGCATGGCCGCCGGGGCCTTGCTGGCCGCCTTTTTCGGCGTGCTCGTCATCTGGCTCAACACCAACCAGTACGCCACCGGCCTCGCGCTGAGTTTGTTCGGCGTCGGCTTCTCGGCCTTCGCGGGCATCAACTTCGTGCAGGCCAAGCTGCCCGAGAGCGCCAGCTATGCGATCCCCGTGCTGGCCGACATTCCGCTGCTCGGCCCCGCGCTGTTCCGCCACCACCCGATGGTCTACGTCGCCGTGCTGCTGACCGTGGGCCTGATCTGGTTTCTCTACCGCACGCGCGCCGGCCTCGTGCTGCGCTCGGTCGGCGAGTCGCCCGAGTCGGCGCATGCGCTGGGCTATCCGGTGCGGCGCATCCGCCTCATGGCCGTGATCGCGGGCGGGGCGCTGTGCGGCCTCTCGGGCGCGTACCTCTCGACCGTCTACACCCCGCTGTGGGTCGAAGGCATGGTCGCGGGCCGCGGCTGGATCGCGCTCGCGCTCACCACCTTCGCCACCTGGCGGCCGATGCGCGTGCTGCTGGGCGCCTACCTGTTCGGCGGTGTCTCGATGCTGGGCTTCCACCTGCAGAGCAGCGGCGTCGACGTGCCCTCGCAGTTCCTCAGCATGCTGCAGTACATCGCGCCCATCGTGGTGCTGGCCCTGATCTCGCGCAACCCCGCATTCATTCGCGTCAACATGCCGGCTTCGATCGGGAAACCGTTCTACCCCGGCTCATAATCGCGGTTTTCGTTTTTCCGCCAACCCGTCCTTTTTGAGGATTTCCGACAATGAATGATCTGAACAAGCGCTCCCTGCTCAAGCTCGCCGCCCTCACGGCGGTCGCTTCGGCAGCCTTGATCGGCTGCGGCAAGAAAGAAGAAGCGGCAGCACCGGCCGCCGCGCCCGCACCGGCTCCGGCACCCGCCGCCGCCGCGCCGGCCCCGGCAGCGCCGCTCAACATCGCATTCGCATACATCGGACCCGTGGGCGACGGCGGCTGGACCTTCGCGCACGACAACGGCCGCAAGGCGCTCGAGAAGGAATTCGGCGACAAGATCAAGACCACCTTCGTGGAAAGCGTGCCCGAGGGCGCCGACGCCGAGCGCGTGTTCCGCGACATGGTCGGCCAGGGCAACAAGCTGATCTTCGGCACCACCTTCGGCTACATGGAGCCCATGCTCAAGGTGGCCAACGACAGCAAGGACGTCAAGTTCGAGCATGCCACCGGCTACAAGACCGCCGAGAACATGCGCACCTACGACAGCCGCACCTACGAAGGCGCGTACATGGCCGGCATCATCGCGGGCGCCATGACCAAGTCGAACACGCTCGGCGTCGTCGGCTCGGTGCCGATCCCCGAAGTGCTGCGCAACATCAACAGCTTCACGCTCGGCGCCCAGTCGGTCAACCCGAAGATCACGACCAAGGTCGTGTGGGTCAACGAGTGGTTCAGCCCGCCGAAGGAAACCGAGGCCGCCACCGCCCTCATCAACGGCGGCGCCGACATCCTGTTCCAGAACACCGACTCGCCGGCCGTGCTCAAGACCGCGCAGGAAAAGGGCAAGCGCGCCTTCGGCTGGGACTCCGACATGACCGCCTACGGTCCCAAGGCCCACCTGGGCTCGGCCACCATCAACTGGGCGCCGTACTACATCAAGGCCACGCAGGACGCGCTCGACGGCAAGTGGGCCACCGGCCAGGCCTGGTGGGGCGTCAAGGAAGGCGCCATCGACCTCGTGTCGATCGCCGAGGACGTGCCGGCCGAAGCCAAGGCCAAGGTCGACGAGGTCAAGAAGGGCCTGAAGGACGGCAGCTTCTCGATCTGGAAGGGCCCGATCCTCGGCCAGGACGGCAAGGAAGTGGTCGCCAAGGACACGGTCGCCGACGACAAGTTCCTGACCGGCATCAACTTCTACGTCAAGGGCGTCGAAGGCAAGGTGCCGGGCGGCGACAAGAAGTAAACAAGCAGGCTGCTTCGCGTCGCGATGCAGGCAAGGCCGCCTTCGGGGCGGCCTTTTTTCTTGGAGGATCCGTTCGATGAAGCGCTGTTTTCGCCCCTTCGTTGCCGCGGCCGTCGCGGCGCTGGTCGCGCTGCCCGCCGCCGCGGCCGGCGAGGCGCCGCCGCGTTTCTCGAAGGACGAGCAGCCGTTGCGCCAGGCCGTCGAGGATGCCGCGATGTGCTTCCACTTCGCCGGTGAATTCGGCGGTGACGGCTCGGCGCGCGACCGCGAGTTGAAGCGGGAGATGGCCAAGGTCTGCAAGGACGAGAGCCAGCAACGCGTGATGCAGGCCTACCGCAGGAACCCGCGCGACCGGCGGCTCTATCCCGCGGTGCTGATGCTCGACGGAATGGTCAAGGGGCCGGCGCTGACCGAGGCCGAGAAGGCGCGGCTGTGCGCGGTGGCGAAGACGGAGCTGGTGTGTCCCTGAGCCCGTTCGCGCAGCACGGCTTCTCGGTGCGCCTCGAATGGGGCCTGGCGGCCATCGAGCGGCTGGGGCCCGACGCGGACTGCATCGTCGTCGTCGACGTCATGTCCTTTTCTACCTGCGTCAGCATCGCCGTGGACCGGGGCGCCATCGTCCATCCCTATCCCTGGAAGGACGAGAGCGCGCAGCGTTACGCCGAGGCGCGCAGCGCCGAGGTGGCCAGCGGCAGGCAGCGTTTCGCGCGGGGCTGGTCGCTGTCGCCGCAGTCGATGCTGGCGGCCCATCAAGGTCTGCGCCTCGTGCTGCCGTCGCCCAACGGGTCGGCCTGTGCCTACCGTGCGAAGGCCCTGGGCAAGGCCGTCTACTGCGCCGGCCTGCGCAACCTGCGCGCGACCGCGGCCGCCTGCGCGCCGCATGCGCGCGTGCTCGTGGTGCCCTGCGGCGAACGCTGGTCCGGCGACGCGGGCTTGCGCCCCAGCCTCGAGGACCACGTCGCGGCCGGCGGCATCGTCTCGGCGCTCGGACGCGTGGACGCCTCGCCCGAGGCGCGCGCCGCCGCGCTGGCTTACGAAGGGCTCGGCGCGCAGCGCGCGCGGGTGCTGGCCGAATGCGGCTCGGCCGTGGAGCTGCGCGAACGCGGCTTCGCCGACGACGTCGCGCTGTGCCTGCAGGAGGACGCGAGCCGCATCGCCTGCCGGCTCGAGGGCGATCGCTTCGTCGCCGAGCCGCAGGGCTGAGCGGCCGCGCCTGCGTCCTGGGCCTACAGCCGCGTTCCGGCCGCCCGGGGATACTCGGCGCAGGGCCGGCGTCGCGAGCGCCGGCCGCTCCCTGTCGCCTTCCTGGGTTCACCGATGCGCAACTCACTCGACTTCACCTCCTGGCAAGGCCTGCTCTCGACCCTGCTCGGCCTGGTGCTCGTGTCGCTGGTCGCGGTCGGCATCCGCATCGTCGTGATGCTCAGCGTGCAGCAGCGGCGCGAGCGGCAGAACCGGCAGATCAACGAGCGGCTCAAGACGCTGATCGCGGCCTACAAGGTGCTCGGCGGCTCGTTCACCGGCGAGCTCGCGGTCGACCCCAGCCATCTGCGCGAACTGCGCACGCGCGGCCTGCAGGCCGAGGCCGAAGGCGGCGCCGACGCCGGCCTGCCGGCCTCGGACCGGCGTCGCCGCATTCGCGACGCGGTCGAGACCGCGCTGTCCGACGTGATCCTGCTCGGCACCGAGGAGCAGGTGCGGCTGGCCGCGAAGGCTGCCGCCGACATGGTCGCGGGCCGCAGCGTGGAGACGGCCGAGCTCGTGGTCTCGCTGCGCACCTTCATCCGCGCGGTGCTCGACCTCGATCCGGTGCCGCCGACGCTCGGTATTCCGAAGCAGGGGCCGCTGCGGCTCAAGGGCACGGCCACGCGCAGCGAGCGCGCGGGCGGTGGCGGCGGCAATGCCGGTGGTGGTGGCGGTGGCAAGGGCGGAGGAGGCGGCATGGGCGGCGGTGGCATGGGTGCCGGCATGGGCGCGGGCCTCGGTGCCGGCGTGGGCCTGCACCATGGCGCGGCCGAGGCCGAAGCGCTGCCCGCGTCGCTCGGCCTGCCGCGCGAGACCGATCCCTGAGACACGCCGCCATCGAACAGACACCTCCCACGTCCACAGTCATGCCCATGCTCGAACGCAGCGCAGCCCACTTCCCCCAGTTCTCCCGCCTCGCACCCGACTTCGATCTCGAGGACGTGCAGCCGCCGGCCTCCGACGCCGAGATCGCGGCACTTGAGCAATCGCTGGGCGTGCCGCTGCCGGAGTCCTACAAGCAACTGCTGCGCTGCAGCCGCGGCTTCATGCTGATGGGCGGTGTCGTGCAGTTCGGCGACCAGCATCCGTTCTTCCACGAGTTCGAACCGCTCGATCGGCTCGGCGAGGCGCAGCGCGCCGTGGTCCAGCGCCGCGGCGGCAACTGGCCGCCGCCGTCGAACGGCATGCTGTGCTTCGCGGAGTTCTTCATGGAGGCCGACGGCGACCAGGTGCTGTTCGACGTGAGCCAGGGGCTGGTCGATGGCGAGTACCCGGTCGTCTACTACGCGCATGCCGCGTCGCCGGCCTCGGTGCGCGTGCTCGCGCGCTCGTTCGCCGAGTTCATGGAAGCCTTCCTGCGCTACGAGGAATTCGCCGACGAAGACGATGAATGAACGAGGATCCCCTGATTCGCTCACCGCGCCGACGCCCATGACCCACGATTCACTCGACGCCCCTTCGCTCGCGCTCGTCGATGCCTGCAGCCAGGCCTCGCTCGCGCTGCTCGAAGCCAACCTCACGCCGCACGGCATCCTGGCCGCGAGCCGCACCGAGGCCGCGGTGGCGCGGCGCTACACGCGCATCTTCGGGCGCGACGCGGCGATCTGCGTGATGGCGATGTGCGGCAGCGGCGTGCCTGCGCTCGAGCAGGGCGCGGTCGCGAGCCTCGACGCGCTCGCGGCGCAGCAGGCGGCCAACGGGCAGATCCCGAAGTACGTCGACCCCGAGGGACAGGACGCCGACTTCTGGTATCTGGGCTGCATCGACGCCACGCTGTGGTGGCTGATCGCGGTGGACCATGTGCGCCGCCATGGCAAGGTGGGCGCCACGCACTGGGCCGACGGCGTGCAGCGCGCGATCGGCTGGTTGCTGGCGCAGGAGCACCAGCACTTCCGGCTGCTGCAGCAGAACGAGGCCAGCGACTGGGCCGACATCATGCCGCGCTCGGGCTACGTGCTCTACACCAACGCGCTGTGGTTCGACGTCAAGCGCCGCTTCGCGATCGGTCAGGCCGACGAGACGCGGCACCACTTCAACCACCTGTTCAACCCGTTCCAGCGCGACCTGCCCGAATACCACCGCGCGCGGCTGCTGCAGCACTACGCGCGGCGCGGCCGGCGCGATCCGGGGCTGTACCTGAGCTTCGTCAACCTCGCGGTGGTGGGCGACGAGGGCGACGTGTTCGGCAACGTGCTGGCGATCCAGGCCGGGCTGGCCGACGAGGCGATGGCGCACAGCATCGTCAACACCGTCGAGGGCGCGCGCGCGAGCGATCCCTACCCGGTGCGCGTGGTGCTGCATCCGCTGTCGCCGCAGCACGAGCTGTGGCGCGCCTACATGGGCCGGCACCGGCAGAACCTGGTGCACCAGTACCACAACGGCGGCATCTGGCCCTTCGTGGGCGGCTTCTGGGCCATGGCGCTGGCGAAGCTGGGGCTCGAGGCCGAGGGCTGGGCCGAGCTCGCGAAGCTGGCGCGCGCCAACGAGCTCGACGGCTGGCGCTTCACCGAATGGTTCCATGGCCGCACGCTGGCGCCGATGGGCATGGCGGGCCAGAGCTGGAATGCCGCGACCTTCCTGCTGGCGCGGCGTGCGCTCGAGGGCGACGCCACGGCCTGGTGAGGGCGCGCGCGAGGGCGACCGGTTTCCGGTTGCGGCATACTCGCCACCCCCCGCAATCTCCAATCTGCCTCTCGCACAAGACCCCCGCATGGACAAGGAAGTCGACCCCAAAGTACTCGCCGTCATCGATGAGATGCGCCTCTCCGGCCCCCGGCTCACGCCGGTCGACATCGTCGCCAAGATGGGTGTGTTCGACGCGCGCGAGAAGGCCTCGGACCACGCCTGGCTCGCCACCGGCGATAACGTGATCGCCACCATCTGGGGCGAGTACGTGAACCTCGGCGAGGGCGGGCGCTGGTTCTGCCTCGAGTCGCTCGACGTGCAGTTCCGCCCCGGCGGCGGCCCGCGCTCCGCGTTCCAGTCGCAGCGCGCCGCCGACCGCCTCGCGCTGCTCAAGCGCACCTTCGACGCCGGCCAGGATTTCCGCGCCGTGGTGCAGACCAACCGCATCGCCATCGGCGAGATCGAGACCAACCGCAGCGCCAAGGTTTCGACGCGCGTGCGCGACGATGCCGAATGGCACGTCGCGAGCTGGGAGCCCGAGCGCAAGTTCGCGGTGCTGGTGCGCGGCCCGCGCGGCTGGGTGCCCGACGAGGCCGCGATCCAGGCCGCGCGCGCCAAGGGCAACGTGCCCGACGAGGTCGCGGCCGGTGCCGACGGCGCGGCGAAGCTGGGCTCGGCCGAGGCCGTGCAGGAGGCCGCCATGGACTACGTGATGCGCCACTTCAAGGGCTACGGCTACAACGCCGAGGACGTGCGCAGCCAGAAGACCGGCTACGACATCGTGGTGTCGAACTCGAAGGGCGCGACCCTGCTCAAGGTCACGGTCAAGGGCACGGCCTCGGGCTTCCCGACCTTCCGCCTCACGCGCGAGGAGCAGCTGAGCTCGGTCGGCGAGCCGCTGTGGCGCCTGCTGGTGGTGTCCGACGTGGCGACCCCCACGGCCGCGCACAAGATCTACAAGCCCACCGAGATGACGCAGGCGCCGGGCTTCGAGCCGCTCTGATCCGTCAGGCCTGAGGTGGCTGCGCGGCCTGCAGCTGCGCCGCCATCTTCTGGTGGATCAGGTTCACGGCCTTGAGCGGGCGCAGCATCACCTTGAACTCGGTGATCTTGCCCGCGTCGTTCCAGCGGATCATGTCGACGCCGTTGACCACGATGCCGTCGAGCTCCACCTCGAACTCGAGCACCGCGTCGCGCTCGGCCTTCACTTCGCGCACGTAGCGGAAGCTCGGGTTGAAGAAGACCTCGAAGGCCGCGGCCAGGTAGCGGCGCGTGATCTCCTTGCCGACCTGCGGCTTGTGCACCACCGGCGAATGGAAGACGGCGCTCTCGTCGAGCAGCACGTCGAGCCCCGCCGCGTCGCGCGTATTCACGAGCTGGTGCCAGGTGGAAAGGGTGTCGATCGACATGGGGTGTGTCCGATGCTGTGGGTGGATGGAGCACGCCATGGTATCGGCTGGCGGCCCCGGGCGGGCTATTCGTCGGCGCTCGAGAACGCCCTGAGCACGGCCACGCCCCTGAAGACCCGCCAGAGCCCGAAGGGCACCAACAGCAGGCCGGCCAGCCGATGCCACGACGGCTCCAGGGACAGCGCGACCCAGATCCCGAGCGCGGCGATCAGCAGGCCACCGACGATGTTCACCACGCCGCCGCTGAGCCACTGCCACTGGAGCAGCCGCGCCGTCAGCGACAGCAGGCGATCGGCCACCTTGAGTCCGAGCCGGTCGGCCAGCACGTAGAGCCCGAGCAGCAGCAGCGGCGCCACGGCGATGCCGATCAGGAGATACGCCGCGATGCCGATCAAGGTGTGCATGCGGCCCAGCTTATCAAGCGAATCGATCGAGCAGGCTGTACCAGGCCACGCCGGCCGCGATGTAGAAGCGCTGCAGTCGATGCAGCGGGATCGGCTGGAGCGGCGTCACCGGGTACGGGAAATCCGCCCCGGGCTGCAACAGCCGCGCCGCCACGTGCCGGCCCATGCTGGTGGCCAGCGCGATGCCGCGCCCGTTGTAGCCCAGTGCGATCGTGAGGCCCGGCGCGGGCGTGTGCACATGCGGCATGAAGTCGCGCGTGACGGCGATGCGGCCGGCCCAGCGGTACTCGTACTGGAGCGGCCCGAGCTGCGGAAACAGCAGTTCGAGCGAGCGCTCGAGGTGCGCGAAATCGGCCGGCCCCGCCGGATCGGCGAAGTGGCCGCGCCCGCCCATCAGCAACCGGCCCTGCGCGTCCTTGCGGAAGTACAGCAGCAGGCGTTGCGAGGTCGAGGCGGTCTCGCCGCCCGGCAGGATGGCGTGCGCGGCCGCGCCCTGCAGCGGCTCGGTGGCGACGATGAAGCTGTTGGCCGCGAGCACCGTGCGCGAGAGTCCGGGCCACAGGCCGCCGGTGTAGCCGTTGGTGGCGATCAGCACCTGGTCGGCGACCACGCTCGCGCCGCTCGACGTGCTTGCATGCCACTGCGACCCGCGGCGCTCGAGCGCCGTGACCGCGCTGCCGCCGTGCACCGAGGCACCCGCGGCCTGCGCGGCGCGCACCAGGCCGCGCGTGTAGGCCAGCGGCTGGATGCCGCCCGCGCGGCCGTCGAGCCAGCCGCCCGCGAAGGCCTCGGTGCCCAGGCGCGCCGCCACATCGGCGCGGTCGAGCATCTGCGTGGCGGCGCCGCGTCGCGCCCATTGCTCGGCGCGCGCATGCATGGCGGCGAGGTGCCTGGGCGAATAGGCCACCTGCAGCCAGCCCTTGCGCACCGGCTGGCAGTCGATGCCGTGGCGCTCGATCAGGTCGAACACCAGGTCGGCCGAGCGCGAGACCGCGTCGATCAGCGGCTCGGCGCGCGCGGCGCCGTAGGTCCGCACCAGTTCGTCGGGGTCCTGCTTGAGCGTGGGATTGACCTGGCCGCCGTTGCGCCCCGAGGCGCCCCAGCCCGGCTCGTGCGCCTCGAGCACGCAGACCCTGGTGCCGGCCTCGGCCAGGTGCAGCGCGGCCGACAGGCCCGTGAAGCCGGCGCCCACGATCAGCACGTCGGCGCGCTGCGAACCCGCCAGCGGCGGCGTCGGCGGTGCCGCTGGCGCGGTGGCGGCCCACAGCGAAGGAGGCAGTGTCGATGGCGATGTCGCGATGCTCACGCGCGCACCTCCGCCGACGGATGCAGCACGCGGCGCAGGAAGTCCTGCGTGCGCGCCTGGCGCGGCGCGCCCAGCACCTGCGCGGCCGGGCCTTCCTCGACGATGCTGCCGCTGTGCAGGAAGCACACGCGGTCGGCCACCTCGCGCGCGAAGCCCATCTCGTGCGTGACCACGATCATGGTCATGCCCTCGTCGGCCAGCGCGCGCATCACGCCGAGCACGTCGCCCACGAGTTCGGGGTCGAGCGCCGAGGTGGGCTCGTCGAACAGCATGGCCTCGGGCTTCATCGCGAGCGCGCGCGCGATCGCCACGCGCTGCTGCTGGCCGCCCGAGAGCTGCGCCGGCCAGGCCTGCGCCTTCTCGGCCAGCCCCACCTTGGCGAGCAGCGCGAGCGCCTCCTCGCGCGCCTGCGCCGGGTTCTGGCGCAGCACGTGCACCGGGCCTTCCATCACGTTCTCGATCACGGTGCGGTGCGGGAACAGGTTGAAGCGCTGGAACACCATGCCCATGCGGCTGCGCAGCCGGTGGATGGCGGGCGCGTTGCGGTCCACGCGCTCGCCGAAGGCGCGCACCTCGCCGCCCTCGTACGACTCGAGGCCGTTGATGCAGCGCAGCACCGTCGACTTGCCCGAACCCGAGGGGCCGATCAGGCACACCACCTCGCCCTTGTCCACGCGCAGGCTCACGCCCTGCAGCACGCGGTGCGCGCCGAAGCGCTTCTCCAGGCCTTCGACGTGGATCATGGCTTTCTCCTTCCGGCGCCGAAGCGCGTCTCGAGCCGGCGCAGGCCCCAGACCAGCGGCAGGCTCATCAACAGGTAGAGCAGCGCGACCAGCGTGTAGACCGTCATGTTCTGGAAGGTGGAGGAGGCGATCAGCTGGCCGGCGCGCGTCATCTCGGCCACCGTGATGGTCGAGACCAGCGAGGAGTCCTTGAGCATCATCACCAGCGTGTTGCCGTAGGGCGGCAGCGCGATGCGGAAGGCCTGCGGCAGGATCACGCGCCGCATGATCAGCGCCGAGCGCATGCCCATGGCCTGCGCGGCCTCGCGCTGGCCCGGGTCGACGGCCTCGATGCCGGCGCGGAAGTTCTCGGCCTGGTAGGCCGAGTAGGCGATGCCCAGCCCGATCACGCCGGCCTGGAAGGCCGTGAGCTGCACGCCGAACTCGGGCAGCACGAAGTAGATGTAGAACAGCTGCACGATGATCGGCAGCCCGCGGATCACGTTGACGATCACCGCGCCGGTCCACGAGACGGCGCGCACCGGCGACAGCTTCATCAGCGCCAGCGCGAGGCCGAGCACGCTGCTCAGCAGGAACGACAGCACGGTGACCTGCACCGTGACCACCGCGCCCTGCAGCAGGATCGGCAGGAAGTCCTGCGCGTGTTGGAGGAACGAGGAGGCCATGGCTCAGCGCGCGCTCAGATGCCCCATTTCTGGACGATCTTCGCCAGCGTGCCGTCGGCCTTGATCGCGGCGATGGCTTTGTTCAGCCGCGCCAGCGTCTCGGTGTCGCCCTTGCGCACCACCAGGCAGACGTCGCCCACGTTCACCGGCTTGTAGCTGTCGACCAGCTTCACGCCCGGGAAGGTGTTCTGCCGGATCTGGTAGGCCATGATGGGCTGGTCGCCGAGGCCGGCCTTGATGCGGCCGAGCGAGAGGTCGCGCGTCATGTCGGCCACCGAGTCGTAGCTGCGCACCTCCTTGAAGATGCCCTTCTTGGTGAGCATGTCGAGGAACACGGTGCCGACCTGCGCGCCCACCACCTCGCCCTTGAGTTCGTCGAGCGTGGCATAGGCGCGGGTGTCGTCGGCCTTGACGATCAGGCCCTCGCCGTACGAATAGACCGGGTCGCTGAAGTCGACCACCTCCTGGCGCGCGGGCGTCTTGAGCATGGCGGCCGAGACGATGTCGATCTTGCGCGCCGTGAGCGAGGGGATCAGCGCCGAGAACACGGTCTGCTGGACGTTGACCGTGAAGCCGCCCGCCTTGCCGACCGCGGTGACGGTGTCGACCATCATTCCCTGGATGCTGTTGCTCTTCACGTCGAGGAAGGTGAAGGGCACGCCGGTGGCGGTGGCGCCCACGTTGAAGCTGGCCGGGGCCGCGCCCTGGGCCGCCGCGAGCGAGGCGGCGCCGGCGATGCAGAGGCCGAGCGCGAGGCGGCGCAGCGGGCGGAGGTGGCGAACGATGCGATTCATGGAAGCACTCCTCAGGACAAGAGACAGGGAAAGGAAGGAAGCGGGGTCAACGCAACATGCATGCCAATAATCGATTCGATCGACTCTTTAATCAATAAATGAAAACCACTAGTCGAATTGATCGTATCGATATTCGATATTTCATGGGACGATCGCTATACTTCGACGCCATGGACCCCACGACCGCCCCCACCGGGACCGCCGACGACGCGGCGCCCGAGGACAGCCAGAGCCTTCTCTTCAACCAGTCGCTCGAGAAGGGCCTGGCCGTGCTGCGCGCCTTCAGCGCGCGCCGGCGCACCATGACGCTGGCCGACGTGGCCGCGGCCACCGACATCACCAAGAGCTCGGCCCAGCGCATGGTCTTCACGCTCGAGAAGCTCGGCTACCTGCGCAAGCATCCGAAGACGCGGCGCTACCAGCTCACGCCGCGCGTGATGGAGATCGGCTTCAACTACCTCGCGGCCAATGCGCTGATCGACGTGGCGAATCCCTACCTGTCGGAGCTCACCAAGGTGACGACCGAGACCTCCTGCCTCACCGAGCCCGACGGGCTGGACATGGTCTACGTGGCGCGCTTCGTGAGCGCGCAGTTCGTGCCGGTGCACATGCCGATCGGCAGCCGCATCCCGATGTACTGCACCGCCTCGGGCCGCGCCTTCCTGAGCGCGCTGCCCGAGGACGAGGCGCGCGCGCTGATCGAGGCCTCGGACCGGGTGGCCCACACCACCCACACGCTGACCGAGGTCGAGGCGATCCTGGCCACCTTGCGCCAGGCGCGGCTGCAGGGCTTCGCGACCAATGCCGAGGAGCTGTTCCTCGGCGACATGACCATCGCCGCGCCGGTGCTCGGCAGCCAGGGCCGGCCCGTGGCCTCGGTGCACGTGGTCGCGCCCACCAGCCGCTGGACGCTGGAGGAGGCGGTGCGCAGGCTCGCGCCCACCCTGCTGCTGTGCGCGCGCTCGCTCACGAGCTCGGCGCGCAGCCTCGATTGAGGCCATACGGTTTCGCGCATTGCGCGGCCGCGGGCAGCCTTTATGCTCGCGCGAACGCAACGCCCCACGGCGCCCCCCATGCGCCAGACCCCACCATGACCGACTTCCGCCCCGCCGCCGACCACCTGCGTTTCGACGCCATTCCCGCCGAGCGCCTGCCCGAGCTGCTGCGCGCCATGCCCAAGGCCGAGCTGCACATGCACATCGAGGGCTCGCTCGAGCCCGAGCTGATCTTCGCGCTCGCGCAGCGCAACGGCGTGGCCATTCCCTACGCCAGCGTCGAGGAGCTGCGCCAGGCCTACGCCTTCACCAACCTGCAGAGCTTCCTCGACATCTACTACGCGGGCGCGAGTGTGCTGCTCAAGGAGCAGGACTTCTTCGACATGGCCTGGGCCTACCTCGAGCGCGCCGCGGCCGACCACGTGGTCCACACCGAGATGTTCTTCGACCCGCAGACCCACACCGCGCGCGGCGTGGCGATGCAGACCGTGGTCGACGGCCTGCACCGCGCCTGCGTCGAGGCGAAGGACAAGCTGGGCGTGAGCGCCTCGCTGATCCTGTGCTTCCTGCGCCACCTGAGCGAGGAAGAGGCCTTCGAGACCCTGGAGCAGGCGCTGCCCCATCGCGACAAGTTCATCGGCGTGGGGCTCGACTCGAGCGAAGTCGGCCATCCGCCCGAGAAGTTCGCGCACGTGTTCGCGCGCTGCCGCGAGCTGGGCCTGCACCTCGTGGCCCATGCGGGCGAGGAAGGCCCGCCCGAATACGTGTGGAGCGCGCTCGACGTGCTGAAGGTGGAGCGCGTCGACCACGGCGTGCAGAGCGCGAAGGACCCGGCGCTGATGCAGCGGCTGGCGCAGGACCGCATTCCGCTGACCGTGTGCCCGCTGTCGAACCTCAAGCTGTGCGTGTTCCCCGACCTCGCGCAGCACAACCTCGGCACCCTGCTCGACGCGGGACTGGTCGCCACGGTGAACTCCGACGACCCGGCCTACTTCGGCGGCTACATGAACCAGAACTTCACGCAGACCTTCGAGGCCACCGGCCTGAACGCGCGCCACGCCTGGCAGCTCGCGGCCAACAGCTTCGAGGGCAGCTTCATCGAAGAGGCCGCCAAGCGCGCCTACGTGGAGCGGCTCAACGCCGTCTTCGCCGACTTCGGCGCCTGACAGGCACCGGCGGAGGTCGAGGGCGCGCGCGGCGCCAGCAGCGGCACCGCGACCAGCGCGCAGCCCGCCGCCGCCAGCCACACCAGCGGCCAGCCCTGCGCCGCCATCAGGTGCGGGATCGAGAACGGCGTGACGAAGCAGACCAGGAACACGCTGGTGTTCGCCATGCCCAGCGCCGTGCCGGCGCGCGCGGCGCCGGCCAGCGTGGCGAGCTCGGTGTAGGCCACGCCGTGCCAAGCCGAGACGCAGATGCCGCTCACGCCCAGCAGCACCACCAGCGCGATGCGCAGCGCCTGCGATTCGGCCGCGACCTGCGCGCCGGTGCAGAACACCAGCAGCGCGAGCAGCGCGAACAGCGCCACGCTGAGGCTGGCGCAAGCGCGCAGGTAGGCCGGCCGGTTGCCGCGCCTGTCGGTCCAGCGCCCGCTCCATACGCGCATCGCCATCGCGCCGGCCTGCAGCGTGACCATGGCGGCGGTGATTGTCGCCAGGCCCGCATGGCCGAAGTCATGCAGGAACACCGTGCCGAAGGACAGCACCGCGAACTGCGGCGCGCAGAGGATGCCGATGCCCGCGACGATGCGCCACACGCGCGCATCGCGCAGCGGGCCGGTGCCTGAAGCGGCCGGCGCGGCCGAGGGCCGCGCGGCGCGCTCGGGCGGCGGCTCGTGCACCCAGGCCCAGGCCATCCAGGCGCTGAGCGCGCACAGCAGCGCGAGCACGCCGTAGAGCGCCGCGAAGCCGAGGTGCAGCGCCAGCCACGGCAGCACCAGCGCGCCGACGGCGCCGCCCAGCGGCACGGCGGTCTGGCGGATGCTCATCGCGAGGCCGCGCTCGCCGGCCGCGAACCAGGTCATCACCGCGCGGCCGCTGGCGCCGTTGACGCTGCCGCCGAGCAGCCCGACCAGCAGCAGCCCGCCCCCGAGCAGGCCCAGGCCCGGGACGTGGCCGGCCGCGGGCGCGGCCCACAGCGCCATCGCCGCCAGCGCGAGCGCGGTGGCGCCCAGGCCCAGCAGCAGCACCGGGCGGTCGCCCCAGCGGTCGGTCAGCAGGCCCCAGGGCAGTTCGCTGACCGCGATGCCCAGGCCCATGAGGCCGAGCACCAGGCCGAGCGTGGCGTTGTCGAGCTGGTAGCCCGAGCGCATCAGCACGGCGGTCATCGGGATGCCGCTGAAGGCGACCGAGAAGGCGGCGTTGGCCGCGACACCCGCGCTCAGCACTTTCCAGCGGTGGCGCGGCGGGAGCGGGGTGGGGGAAGGGGCGGAATGGGTCATAGGCGACGCAGTCTCCGCGCTTGCGAAGGTTTTGAAAATCAGAAAATAATCGTCGTATCGTTCGAAAAAACAGGATGGTTGCGATGTCCCAGGTGATGTTCGATCTCGACGTGCTGCGCAGCTTCTCGACCGGCGTGGCGCTCGGCAGCTATGCGCGCGCGGCCGACCGGCTCGGCCGCTCGACCTCGGCGGTCAGCGCCCAGCTCAAGAAGCTCGAGTCGCAGGCCGGCACGGTGCTGTTCCGCAAGGCCGGCCGCGGGCTGGAGCTGACCGACGCGGGCGAGACCCTGCTGGCCTACGCGCACCGGCTGCTGGCGCTCAACGAGGAGGCGGGCGCCGCGATGCGCGGCGTCGACCTCGAGGGCTGGGTGCGGCTCGGGCTGCAGGAGGATTTCGGCGAGACGCTGCTGCCCGCGGTGCTGGGCCGCTTCGCGCGCGCCCATCCCAAGGTGCGCATCGAGGCCTGCGTGGCGCGCAGCGGCGACCTGCGCGAGCGGCTCGAGCTCGGCAAGCTCGACCTCGCGCTGGCCTGGGACGCGGGCGAGCAGCCGATCTCCGCGCATGCGCAGCGCGTGGCGCGGCTGCCGCTGCAGTGGATCGGCCCGGTCGACGCGGCGATGTGCGATGCGCCGTGGTGGAAGGAGCGCGAGCGCGGCGCGGCGGGCGCGCGCAAGACGCAGGAGCCGCTGCCGCTGGTGCTGCTCGACGCGCCCTGTCCGCTGCGCGCCATCGTCACCGACGCGCTCGACCGCGCGGGCGTGCCCTGGCGCCATGCCTTCGCGAGCAGCAGCCTGGCCGCGCTGTGGGCCGCGAGCTCGGCCGGCCTCGGCCTCTCGGTGCGCACGCCCTTCGGCCTGCCGCGCCAGGTGCGGGCCATCGACCGCACCTTGCTCGGCCTGCCGGCGCTGCCGCAGATGTCGCTGTCGCTCTACCGCGCGCAGGCGCAGGCGGAAGCGCCGGCCGCGCGGCTGGGCACCTTGCTGCTGGAGGCGGTGCGCGAGCATGTGCAGGGGGAGGGGAGCGTGATGCACTGAGCCCGGCCCCGGCCCGCGGTTCTTCGGCGCAGTGAGGGCAATGCCTCATACCGCCATGTTCCAGATCGCCCCAAAATGGGGCGCTGCAGACACGACAAGCGTCCATGGCCACCCCGAAGAACTTCCTGCACCTGTGGGACGACAGGTTCCTCTACATCACGCCGGCGATCCAGTCGGGCCTGACCGCGCGCTCCTCGGCCACGGTGCTGGCCTCGGTGAGCGGGCATCCGTTCATGCTCGAGGCGGCCGACGGCACGCGCACGTACTGCACCGCCGCCGTGGTGGCGCCGCACGTGGCGCGCCGGCTCGCGGTCGAGGGCTGCGGGCTGCTGTCGCTCAACATCGATCCGGCCTCGGTCGCCTACCGCATGCTCTCGCGCCAGCTCGGCGGGCACGGCATCCAGGTGTTCGACGCGCGCCGCTTCGGCCGCCTGCGCGAGGGCTTCGAGCCCGCGCAGGCCGGCGCGCTCGACGATGCCGCGCTGCAGGCGCTGAGCCGCGGCCTGGTGGAGACCATCACCGGCAGCCCCGAGCGCCGCATGCCCAACGATCCGCGCATCGAGCGCGTGCTCGACGCGATCCGCCATCGGGCGGGCGCGGTGTCGCTGCGCGAGCTGTCGGCCGTGGCCTGCCTCTCGCCCGACCGGCTCACCCACCTGTTCGCGCAGCAGGTGGGCGTGTCGATCAAGCGCTATGCGCTGTGGACCAAGGTGCGGCGCACGGTCCAGCAGTTCACCGGCCAGCGCCCGCTGACCGACGTCGCGCTGACCAGCGGCTTCACCGACGCGGCCCACATGAGCCGCACCTTCAAGAGCTACTTCGGCCTCGCGCCCTCGTTCCTCGCGGGCAAGGTCGAGGTCAGGGCCGACGCGCAGGCCTCGCAGGCCTGGGGCCACGGCGCGGCCCCGATGCATTCCTGAGCGCCTGCTGAAGCGGCGAGTGCGCGTGGTCGCGCGCTCGCAATACAGCGGCTTCGTTCAAGCCAGCCCCTTGCGCGCTGCCTAAGCTGGCGAGGCTCCATCAAGAGAGCATGACCGAGCATTCACAGGAGACATCCGACATGAGACAAGACAATCCGCGCGGCCGGAGGCGGCCGCTCGCCCTCGCATTCACGGCCACCTCGCTGGCCGCGGCAGCCACGCTGCTGGTCGCCTGCGGCGGCGGTGGAGGAGGCGGCAGCGGCTTTTTCCCGATCGGACCGATCAACCCGCCGCCGGCCGAGAACGCCACCTACAAGGCCGAGATCCGCCGCACCGCGATGGGCGTGCCGCACATCAAGGCCGACAACTGGGCCGGCGCGGGCTACGGCTACGGCTATGCGCAGGCGCAGGACGACCTGTGCACCATGGCCAACTCCTTCCTCACCTACCGCGGCGAGCGCTCGCGCTACTTCGGCGCCGACGCGCAGATCCCGTTCAGCAGCACCATCGGCCGGCCGAAGAACATCGACTCCGACTTCTTCCACAAGCACGTGATCTCGGACGACGTGGTGGCGGCGATGCTGAAGCAGCAGCCGGACACGCTGCTGAAGCTGGTCGAGGGTTTCGCCGCGGGCTACAACCGCTATGTGCGCGAGATCAAGGCGGGCGGCAGCGCGGGTGCGAACGCGGCCTGCCGCGACGAGGCCTGGGTGCAGAGCGTGACGCGCGAGGACATCTTCCGCCGCATGTACTCGGCCAACCTCGCGGCCGGCCTCAGCAACTTCCTGCCGGCGATCGCGAACGCCACCGCGCCGGCCGCGGCGAAGATGGCGAAGGCCGGCGGGCGCGGCACCGCCACCGGCGGCATCACGCAACTGGCCGCCGCGGAGCTGCGCCGACCCGACTTCCAGGTCGGCGGCCACGAGGGCGTGGGCAGCAACATGATCGGCTTCGGCACCAGCGCCACCGGCGATGCGAGCCCGCTGCTGTTCGGCAACCCGCACTGGTACTGGCGCGGCCCGGACCGCTTCTACCAGGCGCAGCTCACCATCCCGGGCCAGCTCAACATCAGCGGCACCTCGTTCCTCGGCATCCCGGTGATCCTGATCGGCTTCAACGACAACATTGCCTGGAGCCACACGGTGTCGACCGCGAACCGCTTCGGCCTCTACCAGCTGACGCTCGCCTCGGGCGATCCGACCAGCTACATGCGCGACGGCGCGGCGGTGAAGATGCAGGCCGCGAGCATCACGGTGCAGGTGAAGCAGTCGGGCGGCGGCGTGGTGCCGGTGACGCGCACGCTGTACAAGTCGGAGTACGGCCCGATCGCGAACCTGGCGAGCATGAACGCGGCGCTGGGATGGAGCCAGACCAGCGCCTTCGCGATCCGCGACGTCAACGCCGACAACTTCCGCCTGTTCCGCAACTGGCAGCGCTGGAACCAGGCCAAGTCGCTCGACGAGTTCATCGCGATCCAGAAGGAGGAGGTCGCGATCCCGTGGGTCAACACCGTGGCCGTGGGCCGCGGCGCCGCGAAGGCCTGGTATGCCGACATCGGCGCCATCCCCAACGTGTCGGCCGAGCAGACGACGCAGTGCACCACGCCGGTCGGCCTGGCGCTCGCGGACGCGCTGCCGGGCGTGCCCGTGTTCGACGGTTCGCGCAGCGCCTGCGACTGGCAAAGCGATGCCGACTCGCCGCAGAAGGGCATCATCGGCGCCTCTCGCCTGCCCAGCCTGCAGCGAGACGACTACGTGGCCAACATGAACGACAGCTACTGGCTCGCCAATCCGAAGGCGCCGATGACGGGCTACCCGCCCATCATGGGCCCGGCCGGCACGCAGGAGGTGAGCTTCCGCACCCGCATGGGCAACCTGCTGGCGCAGGGGCGCATCGACGGCAGCGACAGCTACGGCGCCAAGGGCGCGACCGCCGACACGGTCAAGCGCATGGTGCTCAACAGCCGCGCGCTGACGGCCGAGCTGTTCAAGGACCAGGCGCTGGCGATGGTGTGCGCGAAGACGACCATCAACGTCGCGACCGACCCGCTGGACAACGCAGCCATCGGGCGCGACATCGACGTGAGCGGCGCCTGCGCCACGCTGCGGGCCTGGAACAACGCCGGCACGCGCGATGCGCGCGGCGCCCACGTGTGGGACGAGTTCTGGGATCGCGCCGAGCGCGTGCCTGCGGCCTCGCTCTACGCCGTGCCCTTCGACCCGGCCGACCCCATCCACACGCCGCGCGACCTCAAGCCCGGTGCCGCCGCCGCGCTGTCGACGGCCTTCGGCGCCGCCGTCGCGAAGGTGGAGGCCAGCGGCTTCGCGGTCGACGCAACGCGCGGCGAGGTGCTGTTCGCCACCCGCGGCGGCCAGAAGATCCCGCTGTACGGCGGCTGCGGCGGCCCGGGCTACTTCACCATTGCCTGCTCGGACAACCGGCTCGACAAGGGCGGCTACACCATGGACAACGACCCGAACGGCAACAGCTACATGCAGATCGTGCGTTTCCCGGCCGGCGGCGTGGAGGCCCATACCTTCCTGACCTTCTCGCTGTCGGACGACCCGGCCTCGGCGCACAACGCCGACTACACCCGCGCCTATAGCGCCGGGCAGTGGCTCAAGGTGCCGTTCTCCGAAGCCGAGATCCAGGGTGATGCCGCGCTGAAGACCAGTTCGATCAGCGAATGAGGCGCGGAACGCCGTTCGTCGGAACAGCCAAGAAAGGTTGAACTTCGGCGAACGGGCCCGCTCCCATCGTTCACTGCGTTGCCGAGGTGCGGGCCCCAAAGCCCCGCCTCGGTTTTTTTATGGGCGCTCGATCGGCGCCCGCTCAGCGCCGCTTGGCGGCCCAGTTCCACGCCGCGCCGGCCGCCATCAGCACGCAGGTGCCGAGGAACACCGCGCGCATGCCGATGTGGCCGCCCACGAAGCCGCCGAGCAGCGGCCCCGCGACCTGGCCGGTGTACTGGGCCGAGGTCGAATAGCCGAGCATGTTGCCGGCCACGCGCTCGGGCACGTTGTGGCGGATCACGCTCGCGATGCATGGCAAGAGGCCGCCGAGCGACAGCCCCATCAGGAAGCGCAGCACGACGAGCTGCCAGCCCGAGGTCACGAAGGCCTGCGGGATCAGCAGCAGCGCCGACACCGCGAGGCAGCCCACGATCACGTTCCAGTGGCCCACGCGGTCGGCCAGCTTGCCCAGCCGCGAGGCCGACAGGATGCTGCCGAGCGCGGCGGCCGACATCACGAAGCCGGCCATCATGGTCACGCGGTCCGGGTCCGCGACCAGCGTCGCCACGTAGACCGTGATGATCGGCTCGATCGACATGTTGGCGAGCATCAGCAGCATGCCGGTGAACAGCATCGCGACCAGCGGTCCCTTGTCGGGCACGGCGGCCCAGCCGGCGCCGGCATCGCCGCCCCTGGCCGCGGCGGCGCGCGGCTTCTTCTCCTCGCGGATCAGGAAGGCGGTGGCGAGGAAGGCCACGAAGATGATCGCGCCGGCCGCGAAGAAGGTGGCGCGGATGCCGATCAGCGGCGGCAGCGCGCCGCCGACCAGCGGCCCCACGAGGTTGCCGGCCATGATCGCCGAGGACATCGTGCCCAGCGCCCAGCCGGTGCGGTCCTTGGGCGTCTGCGTGGCGACCAGCACCATCGAGCCCGAGGCATAGCCGCCGAGCAGGCCCGCGAGCAGCCGCAGCCCGACCAGCTGCCAGACGTTGCCGGCCACGCCGATCAGCGCCATCGCCACCGCCATGCCGAGGCTGGCGCGGATCAGCATCGGCTTGCGCCCGTAGCGGTCGGCCAGCCAGCCCCACAGCGGCGCCACCAGCGCCGCGCTGAGGAAGGTCGCGCCATAGGCCGCGCCCGACCACTGCACGATCGCCGCATGGTCCTTCACGCCGAGCTGCTCCACGTACAGCGGCAGGAAGGGCAGCAGCAGCGTCATCGCCACGATGGTGGTGAAGGAGCCGAACATGCAGACGACCAGGTTGCGTCGCCAGTGGGTGGAATGCGTGAACGCGGCGGTGGTGGAGGGCTGGGCGTCGGTCGTCATGGGGTGGCGTAATTGTCCCGCCGCCCGCGCGCGCCGGCGCCTGCCGATTGGCGGCGGCGGCCATCGCGGCTGTGCAGGGGTGGCGGCGCGGCCGCGCGGCTTTCGCTCTAATGGGCGTCCGGCCACAGACACACAGACACCCAGGAGAACCAAAGCATGAAACCCCAGCCCATCGAGTACGCGAACGCCCCGGACGAGGTCCGCGCCGTGTTCGACGACATCAAGGCCACGCGCAACGTGCCCGACGTCAACAACTTCTGGAAGTACCTCGCGAACGATCCCGCCACCTTGCGGCGCACCTGGTCCAGCCTCAAGGAGGTGATGGCGCCCGGCGCGCTCGACCCGGTGGTCAAGGAGATGGTCTACCTGGCCGTGAGCGTCAGCAACGGCTGCAACTACTGCATCGCGAGCCACCACGCGGGTGCCGAGAAGGCCGGCATGACGCCGGCGATGTTCGCCGAGCTGATGGCCGTGGTCGGCATGGCCAACGAGACCAACCGGCTGGTCAACGGCTACCGGGTGCCGGTCGACCCGGCTTTCGACAAGTAAAATGCCCGCCCCTGCACCGGGCGTCCCGGCCGGTGCAGGGGTTTCTTTTTACCGGGGCCATGTAGAGGAACACCATGTACAAAAACCTCGCGGGCCGCGCCTTGGTGGCGTGGCTGACCGCCTGTTTTCTGTTGTCCGCCCACTCCCGGGCCCACGCCCAGCCCCAACCCGCGCCGCCGCTGAAGATCGGCTTCGTCTACGTCACGCCGCTGACCGAGGCCGGCTGGGTGCGCCAGCACGATGAGGGCCGCAAGGCCGTGGAAGCGGCGCTCGGCGCCCGCGTCAAGACCACCTATGTCGAGAACGTGGCCGAGGGCGCCGATGCCGAACGCGTGATCCGCGACCTCGCGCAGCAGGGCCACCGGCTGATCTTCACGCCGAGCTTCGGCTACATGGAGCCCACGCTCAAGGTGGCGCGCGACTTCCCCGAGGTGAAGTTCGAGTCGATCACCGGCTACAAGACCGCGCCCAACGTGGCGACCGCCAACGCGCGCTATTACGAGGGCCGCTACCTGGCCGGCGTGGCGGCCGGGCGCATGACGAAGAGCAACGTCGCGGGCTACGTGGCCGGCTTCCCGATCCCCGAGGTGCTGCAGGGCATCAACGCCTTCACGCTGGGCATGCGCTCGGTGAACCCGAAGGCGACCGTGCGGGTGGTCTGGCTCAACGAGTGGTTCGATCCGCCGAAGGAGCGCGACGCGGCCATGACCCTGTTCAACCAGTCGGTGGACGTGATCGCCTTCCACACCGGCTCGACCGCGGTGATGGCGGCCGCGCAGGAGCGCGGCAAGCTGGCGATCGCCTACCACTCCGACATGCGCAGGATCGCGCCCGACGCCCAGGTGGTCGCGGTCACGCACCAGTGGGGCGGCTACTACACGCAGCGCGCCCGCGCGGTGCTCGACGGCAGCTGGAAGAGCGCCAACCTCTGGGGCGGCGTGAAGGAAGGAATGATCCGGGTCGGCGATTTCGGCACCAAGGTGCCGCAGGCCGTGCAGCAGGAGGTGCTGGCGCGCCAGCAGGACATCGCGGCCGGCCGGCTGCAGCCGTTCCGCGCCGTGGCGGCCGAGGTGCGCGACAACGAGGGCCACGTCGCGATCGCCAAGGGCAGCCAGCTGTCCGACGAGCAGATCCTGCGGATGAACTGGCTGGCCGAGGGCGTACAGGGGCGGATCGCGCGCTGAGGGGAATACCCGGCCACGCGTTCGGGAACCGAATGCCGTTTTTCGTGTCGGATAGGTCTATGCCGGTTTTCGGGAAGGCTTCAGTGCTTTTCCGGTGCCAAAAAGGCAGATCTTTCGCCGACAATGGCGGGATCTGCCGGCAGTCGGTCCGTGAGGTCCGATACTCCGGCGTCGAGTTTCTGGAAGAACGTATAACAACAAAGGAAGCTTCGCCACGGGGCCGCAATGGCCTCACGTCTACAAGAAGCACGAAGGAGAGATGAGATGCGTCTCACCACCAAGGGCCGCTTTGCGGTCACCGCCATGATCGATCTGGCCCTGCACCAGACCACCGGTCCGGTCACGCTGGCTGCCATCAGCCTGCGGCAGAAGATTTCGATGTCCTATCTGGAGCAGATGTTCAGCAAGCTGCGCCGGCACGAACTGGTCGCCTCCACGCGCGGCCCGGGCGGCGGCTACTCGCTGGGCCGCAAGGCTGCCCGCATCACGGTGGCCGACATCGTGTTCGCGGTCGATGCCGCCGAAGCGGCGCCGTCCTCGGCCTCCGCGAGCGAGGAAGAAGGCGTGCGCTGCACCGCGCACGAACTCTGGGCATCGCTCAACAGCCGCATGGTGGAGTTCCTCGACTCGGTCACGCTGCAGCACCTGATGGACGAGCAGATCGCGCGCAACGCGACCCAGGCCAAGGCGCCGGCGGTGGTCCGCCACGCCACTTCGCGCCAGGCCGCGCCCAGCGTGGCCCGCCCGACGAACGTGCCGAACTCGGTGTTCGCGCTGGGCAAGATGCTCGCGAAGCCCTGAGCTTCCGAGGTCTCGAGCGTCTGAGATTCCCGCCGGGCCGCGACGGTCCGGCGTTGCCGTTTCCGGCCCCGTCCGCGGGATAACCCGCAGGCGGCGCGCCATATAGCGCTCATACGCGCATGGAAATTGCGGCGGCGCGAGGCTGCATTACGCTCGGCCTCCACGATGAAAAAAGCCTACCGCGCCTCCCTGCTGCGCTTCGACGCCGCCGGTCTCCCCCAGTTCGACGAAGACGGCCTGCTGGTCGTCGGCCCCGATGCCGCCGGCCGCCAGCGCGTGCTCGATGCGGGCAGCCACGCCGCCGTGGCGCCGCGCCATCCCGAGGTCCACACCACGCACCTGCCGGGGCGCATCCTCGCGCCGGGCTTCGTGGACATGCACATCCACTTCCCGCAGACCGACATCATCGGTTCGCCCTCGCCGGGCCTGCTGCCCTGGCTCGAGAACTACACCTTCCCGGCCGAGAGCCGCTTCGCCGACCCGGCCCATTCGAAGGAAGTGGCCGGCTTCTTCCTCGACGAGCTGCTGCGCAACGGCGTCACCACCTCGCTGACCTTCGCGACCTCGCACGTGGCCTCGGTCGATGCCTTCTTCGAGGACGCCCAACGTCGCGGCCTGCGCATGATCACCGGCAAGGTGCTGCAGGACCGCAACTCGCCCGACGGCGTGCGCGACCGGACCGAGCAGAGCCTGATCGATTCCGAGGCGCTGATCCGCAAGTGGCACGGCGTCGACCGGCTCGGCTACGCCATCACGCCGCGCTTCGCACCCGCGAGCACCGACGCGCAGATGCGCGGCGCCGGCGAGCTGGCCGCGAAGTACGCCGACACCTGGATCCAGTCGCACGTGGCCGAGAACCGCGACGAGGTGGCCTGGGTGCGCGAGCTGTATCCGCGGGCGCGTTCCTACCTCGACGTCTACGCCGGCTTCGGCCTGATGCGCGAGCGCGCCGTCTACGCGCACTGCATCTACCTCGACGACACCGACCGCGCGCTGCTGCGCGAGACGAAGACCGCCGCGGCCGTGAGCCCGACCAGCAACCTGTTCCTGGGCAGCGGCTTCTTCGACTTCGGCAAGGCCGACCAGGTCGGCCACCCCTACGGCCTGGCCAGCGACGTCGGCGGCGGCACCAGCTTCAGCCCCTTCCACACCATGATGGCCGCCTACTACGTGGGCCGCGAGGGCCAGACCAAGGCCGGCCTGAGCATCGCGCCCTCGGAGCTCTGGTGGCGCCACACCGGCGGCGCGGCGCGCGCGCTGGGGCTCGACGGCGTGGTCGGCAACCTGCAGCCGGGCTGCGAGGCCGACTTCCTGGTGCTGAACCCCAAGGCCACGCCGCTGCTGGAACGCAAGACCGCGCGCGCGAACGGCCTCGAGGAGCTGCTGTTCGCGCTGATCGTGCTGGGCGACGACCGGCTGGTCGAGCGCACGGTGATCTCGCAGGCGGGGTAGGGGGGCAGGGCGGCGCTGCCCGCCATGCCACAATTCGCGCCCGTTCCCCCCGCAGCAGCGACCGCATATGAGCATCAAGAGCGACAAATGGATCCGGCGCATGGCCGAGCAGCACGGCATGATCGAGCCCTTCGAGCCCGGCCAGGTGCGCGAGTCCGACGGCCACAAGATCATCAGCTACGGCACCTCGAGCTACGGCTACGACATCCGCTGCGCGCCCGAATTCAAGGTCTTCACCAACATCCACAGCACGGTGGTCGACCCGAAGAACTTCGACGAGAAGAGCTTCGTCGACATGCACGGCGACTACTGCATCATCCCGCCCAACAGCTTCGCGCTGGCGCGCACCGTCGAGTACTTCCGCATCCCGCGCAACGTGCTGACCATCTGCCTGGGCAAGAGCACCTATGCGCGCTGCGGCATCATCGTCAACGTGACCCCCTTCGAGCCCGAATGGGAAGGCTACGTGACGCTGGAGTTCAGCAACACCACGCCGCTGCCCGCCAAGATCTACGCGGGCGAGGGCTGCGCGCAAGTGCTGTTCTTCGAGAGCGACGAGGTCTGCGAGACCAGCTACAAGGACCGTGGCGGCAAGTACCAGGGCCAGCGCGGCGTCACCCTGCCGAAGACCTGATCGCCCCAGGCTGCGTGCGGCCCGGCAAAGCCGGTTCCGCGGCATCCTTGGCATACCCGCTTACAGAAGCTGGGGTTCTTCCGAAGTACCATCCTGCGAGCCGGCAACTCCTCCTCCAACGGCCGGCAAGGAGAGCGCGATGAGATGGGAAGGCAACGAACAATCGGACAACGTCGAGGACCGCCGCGGTGAAGGTGGCGGAGGCGGCGGTGGCGGCTTCATCGGTGGCCGCGGCATCGGCATCGGGACCATCGCGGTCGCGCTGATCGCCGGCTGGGTCTTCGGCATCAACCCGCTCACGGTGCTGAGCCTGCTCAGCGGCGGGGGTGGCCCGGCCCAGGTGCAGCAACAGCAGCAGGGGCCGGCGCCCAAGCCGCCATCGGGCGACCGCGAGGCGGCCTTCGTTTCCACCGTGCTCAAGAACACCGAAGTGGTCTGGACGGGCATCTTCCGCCAGAACGGCGGCACCTACCATCCGCCGCGGCTCGTGCTGTTCCGCAACGCCACGCCCACGGCCTGCGGCACCGGGCAGTCGGCCATGGGGCCGTTCTACTGCCCGGGCGACCAGAAGGTCTACATCGACCTGGGCTTCTACGACACGCTGAAGAACCAGCTCGGCGCGCCGGGCGAGTTCGCGCAGGCCTACGTCATCGCGCACGAGGTCGGCCACCATGTGCAGGACGAGCTCGGCATCACCGCCAAGGTCGACGGCATGCGCAGCCGCCTGAGCCAGACCCAGAACAACGCGATGAGCGTGCGCGTCGAGCTGCAGGCCGACTGCTTCGCGGGCGTCTGGGCCCACCATTCGCAGGAGTCGAAGAAGTGGCTCGACCCGGGCGACATCGAGGCCGCCATGAATGCCGCGCAGAAGATCGGCGACGACGCCCTGCAGCGCTCGGCCGGCCGCGCGGTGGTGCCCGACAGCTTCACCCACGGCTCGAGCGCGCAGCGCCAGCGCTGGTTCGGCAACGGCTATCAGAGCGGCGACATCAAGGCCTGCGACACCTTCAATGCGCGCAGCCTCTGAGCTGCGGTCTTCCACAGCCGGCGCCGTTGCTGGCGGAATTGCTATTGAATAAATAGCAATTCCGCCCGCGCGGACGTTGTCATGCCGCAGTCACTGCCGTTTTTTGCGGCAATGCGACAATAGCGGGCTCAATGACAAGCTCCTTCTCCAATCTACTGCTGGCGGAACCGCTGGCGCGCGCCGTGGCCGAAATGGGCTACGAGACCATGACTCCGATCCAGGAACAGGCCATTCCGGTCGTGCTCTCGGGCCAGGACGTGATGGGCGCCGCCCAGACCGGCACCGGCAAGACGGCTGCGTTCTCGCTCCCGCTGCTGCAGCGCATGCTCAAGCATGAAAACGCCTCGACCTCGCCCGCGCGGCATCCGGTCCGGGCCCTGGTGCTGCTGCCCACGCGCGAGCTGGCCGACCAGGTCGCGCAGCAGATCAAGCTGTACGCCAAGTACACCAACCTGCGCAGCACGGTGGTGTTCGGCGGCATCGACATGAAGCCGCAGACGCTGGAACTGAAGAAGGGCGTCGAAGTGCTGGTGGCCACGCCGGGCCGACTGCTCGATCACATCGAAGCCAAGAACGCGGTGCTCAACCAGGTCGAATACGTGGTGCTCGACGAGGCCGACCGCATGCTCGACATCGGCTTCCTGCCCGACCTGCAGCGCATCCTGAGCTACCTGCCCAAGCAGCGCACCACGCTGCTGTTCTCCGCCACCTTCTCGCCCGAAATCAAGCGGCTGGCCGGCAGCTACCTGCAGAACCCGGTCACTATCGAAGTGGCGCGGCCGAACGAAACGGCCTCCACCGTAGAGCAGCACTTCTACAGCGTGGGCGACGACGACAAGCGCCGCGCGCTCAAGCAGATCGTTCGCCAGCGCGGCATCACGCAGGCCTTCGTGTTCGTCAACAGCAAGCTGGGCTGCGCGCGGCTCGCGCGTTCGCTGGAGCGCGACGGCCTTCGCACTTCCGCGCTGCATGGCGACAAGAGCCAGGACGAGCGCCTGAAGTCGCTGGCCGCCTTCAAGGCCGGCGAGGTCGACCTGCTGGTGTGCACCGACGTCGCGGCCCGCGGCCTCGACATCAAGGACGTGCCCGCCGTCTTCAATTTCGACATTCCGTTCAACGCCGAAGACTACGTGCACCGCATCGGCCGCACCGGCCGCGCCGGCGCCTCGGGCCTGGCCGTGAGCTTCGCCAGCGGCGGCAACGATGCCCGCCTGGTGGCCGACATCGAGAAGCTGATCAAGAAGAAGATCGAACTCGAACCGGTCGAATTCGAGGAAGACCGTCCGCGCGGCCGCATCAACGATGGACGCCGCCACTGGCGCGAGGAAGGCGAAGCGGGCGACGCACGCGACGTGCTCGACCAGCCGCGCGAACGCCGCGACGTCGACAGCCGGCGCGGCAGCGGCGGACGCCCGCACCGCGCCCCCGCCGCGCCGCGCGATCCGTTCTTCGACAAGCCCTACGAGCCCGGCCAGCCCGATGCAACGCCCGCATGGGAGGCTGCCGCCAAGAGCGCGACGCCCGCACGCGGCATCTCGAGCAACATCAAGCCCAAGCGCAAGGTCGCCGCCCTGTTCAAGAGCGCCGAGCCCAGCTGATCTCCCGGGGCTGAAGTTCCCCTTCCCCTATTCGAGGAACGCCGAGGAACCGGCTTTGCCGGGCCTCAGGCGTTGCCCCCGGAAGGGGGTTGGCGTAGCGACACGAAGTGCGCGGAGCCTGGGGGAGAGTTCAGGACTCCCCGGAAGGGGGGTTGGCGTAGCGACACGAAGTGCGCGAAGCCTGGGGGAGAGCCTTTACCTCCAGCCGCGATGCCAGCCGTATTGCGGGTGGTGCCAGCCCCAGCCATAGCGCGGGTGGTAGGCCCAGACGAAACCTACGCCAGGCGATACGTATGTCGGTGCCACGTAGGCCACGCCAGGCGGCGCCGCGTACACGGGGGCGGCCGGTGCAACCACGCAGCCGGTCAGCAAGGCTGCCAGCGCGGCAGCGGACAGGGCAAGAACTGGAAATCTCATGGCGAAGCTCCTGGACGAGTTGTTGTCGGTGTGAACCTCCAACGTCGTCCAGTACCGCCGGATGACGGCCTTTACCCGGGCTACACACTGTGACCGGCGTGTCGCCTTCCTTTCAGGATGCTTTCGCCGAGGCCGCCCTTCAGATCACCTTGAAGTGGTGCGTTCCATCGCGCCCCAGCTGCGCGACCAGGCCGAACTCCCAGTCCAGGTAGGCCTGCATCGCCTCGGCCGGCGCATCGGTGCCCTCGTAGGGGCGGCGGTAGCGGTCGGTGCGCGCGGTCGCGAGGCGGGTCTCGCCGGTCTCGGCTTCGAGGCCCGCTGCGAACCACGCTGCGTTGCCGCCGGCCAGCACCAGCACTTCGGCATCGCGCTGGCCGCGCGCGTCGAGCAGAGCTCGCAGGTCGGCGGCTGCGTAGCGTGCGAGCAGGCTGCTGCCGCAGGTCAGCACATAGCGCGACGAGGGCGGGATGGCCGCGTCGATCGCCTGCGGCAACTGCGCGCGGATCGCATACCAGGCGCCCGGAATGTGGCGCTTCACGTAGTTGGCGCTGGTGGTCACGTCGATCACCGCAGTGCCCGGCTGCTTCAGCAGCGCAGCCAGCTCGGCAGGTGCGATCTCGTTCACCGCGACGGTAACCGGGGGATACGCGCTCGCGGGAGTAGTTGTCTCGCTGAAGTCGGCCGCTGCCGGCACCGTATCGAGCACATAGACCTCCCACCCCATCTGCGCCAGCCACGATGCGCTCATCGATGCGCGCACGCCGTCGTCGTCCGCCAGCACGATGCGCGCACCGCGCACCGGCACCTGGTGATCGGTTTCCTGCACCAGTTGCCCGCCGGGCGCGCTGGCGAAGCCTGGAAGCTGGCCTGCCGCATATTCCTCGGGCGTGCGCACGTCGAAACGGTAGACGGTGCGTCCGGGTTCCTCCAGCGTATGCAGGGCGTCCAGCGCGATGCGATGCACGCCCGCCTTGTCGGCCACGCGCCGCGCATCGGCCTGCGCCTGGGCGCGATGCGCTTCGGACACATCAGCAGGGGCCTGCCGGTCCGCGCCGTGGTCGAGCACCTGTCCGGCCAGCTTCCAGCCGATGGTGCCGTTGCGCAGCGCGGCCACAGGATTGGGAATGCCCGCGTTCACCAGCGACTGCGTGCCGATGATGCTGCGCGTGCGGCCCGCGCAGTTCACGATCACCCGCGTTGCCGGATCGGGCGCCAGTTCGCGCACGCGCAGCACCAGCTCCGCGCCCGGCACGCTGGTGGCCGAGGGAATGCTCATCGTCTGGTATTCGTCGAAGCGGCGCGCGTCGAGCACCACTACGTTGGCCTTCGCGTCGATCAGCGCCTTCACTTCGGGCGCAGAGAGCGACGGCGTGTGCCGCTCGTGCTCGACCAGCTCGCCGAAGGACTTGCTCGGCACGTTCACGTCGCGGAACAACTCGCCACCTGCCTTGCGCCAGCCTTCGAGGCCGCCGTCGAGCAGGTGTACGTTGGTGTAGCCCAGTGCGGCGAGGGTGCGCGCGGCCTGCGGTGCGAGGTCGGTGCCGGCGTGTTCGCCGTACAGCACGATGAGCGTGTCGCGCCGCGGAATGCGCCGCCAGGCCTCGATCTCGATGCGCGACAGCGGCAGGTTGGCGGCCCACAGCGGGTGCTCCTGCGCGAACGGGTCTTCCTCGCGCACGTCGAGCAGGGCGGTTTCGTCGCGGGCGATGAGCCGCTCGCGCACTGCGGCGAAGGAAATAACGGGAAAACTGTTGGCGATGGTCGTCGTCATGCGTCTGTCGAGGCTCTGAGTTCGGCGCTGCGGTCCCACAGGTTGGGCAGCAGCGTGTTGGAGTATCCGGAGACGAAGGGCTTGCGGCCGCCCTCTGCGGGGTAAGTATGCCGTCGCACGGCGCCGATGTTCGCGCCGTAGACGTGGATGCTGATCGACACCCGGTCGGCGTGCGCGTTGTGCACGCGGTGCAGGTCGCCGACGGTGGGCGACACCGCTTCCACGTCGCCGGCATCGAGCCGCACCGCCTCGCCCTGCGGCTGCGCGTTGCCCTGCGCGTCGAGTGCGTAGCCCTGGCTGTACTCCGCGCCGCGCAGCATGCCGATCAGTCCCCACACGGTGTGGTCGTGCACCGGGGTGGCCTGCCCGGGGCCCCAGACGAAGCTCACGACCGAGAAGCGCTCGGTGCTGTCCGCGTGCAGCAGGAACTGCCGGTAGTACACGGGGTCGGGCTGCGCGAAGGCCTCGGGCAGCCAGTCGTCGCGCGACACCAGCTTGCGCAGCAACGCGCCGCCTTCCGAAAGAATGCGCGGCTCGTCGGGCGCGCCGTCGAGCAGCCTGCCGAAGGCGCCGACGAATTCGCGAAGAGGGGTCAGGGAGTTGGTCGTCATGCGGGGCGTTTCCAGACCCCAGTGTCGGTGATCGCGCGCACGTCCACCCGCACCGGCAGGATGCCGTCGCGCGCCGAGCGGTCGGCCACCGTCTGCAGCGCCGCGATGTCGGCCTCGCTCACCGGCCGGCCGGCCACCGAGGCCCGCGCGGTGATGATGCGCGACGACTCGATCGGCAGCCGCGTGAGCTGGCTGTAGGCCTGGGCATAGGCCTCTGGGTTCGCCAGGGCCCAGTCGCCTGCGCGCGCGAGCCGGTCGAGGAACTGCACGATGGCCGCGCGCTTGGCCGGATCGGCCAGCGACGACTCGGTGGCCGTGATGAAGCCCAGCGCGGTGTTGATGCCGCGCCCGTCGCGCAGGATGCGCCCGCCCTGCTGCAGCGCGATGGTGTAGTACGGGTCGAAGATGGCCCAGGCGTCGATCTGCTTCGAGGCGAAGGCGGCGGCCGCGTCGGTAGGCAGCACGAACTTCACCGTCACCTCCTCGCGCTTCACGCCGGCCTCTTCGAGCGCGCCGTAGAGCTGGTACTGCGAGATGCTGCCGCGCGCGGAAGACACGATCACCGTCTTGCCGCGCAGGTCCGCGACGCTGCGCAAAGGCGAATCGGGCTGCACCACGATGCCCAGCGATTCGGCCTTGCCGACGCGCGTGGCGACGATCTTCAGCGGTGTCTTGCCCACGGCCGCGGCGAGCACGGGCAGGTCGCCGGCCATGGCGGTGTCCACCGCCGCGCCGCGCTGCGCTTCGAAGAGCGGCGCGGCGCCCTGGAAGTTGGCCCAGCGGTAGGCGAAGGGTGCGCCTTCGAGCGCGCGCGATGCCTCGAACAACGAGCGCAGTCCGCCGGCCTGGTCGCCGAGCACCAGCGCGGTCTGGGGCTGTGCAAAGGCGCGCAGCGAACCGGCGGCGGCCAGCGACAGCGCTGCGCCTTGCTTGAGCCAGCCGCGCCGCGAGGTCTTGGAAAAGAGCGCAGACGTCATGCGGCAGCTCCCGAAGCCAGCAGCGCGCGCTTGCCCGCCGCGACCAGGATCGCGTCGTTCTGCGGCGTGTGAATGCGGCTGCACAGCACATCGCGGTAGTGCCGCTCCAGCGGGTTCTGCCGCGTGAGGCCGTGGTTGCCGCTCAGCTGCAGCGCGAGCTCGACCGCGCGGATCGCATTGCCCGTCACCGTGTACTTGAGCAGGCCGCTGTCGGCGGCCGGCTGCGCATGGCCGCTGTCGACCGCGGCGGTGGCGTCGTCGAGCAGCACGCGGTTGGTGCGCAGCAGCGCCTCGATCTCGCCCACGTGCTCCTGCACGCGCGGCAGGCTGGCCAGCGGCGTGCCGAGGCTGCCGGGCGCGCGGCGGTTCAGGAAGCCGACGAGCCAGTCGCGCGCGGCCTGCGCCACGGCGTCGTAGAGGCTGCCGAGCAGCACCGTCATCCATGCCTGCTGGGTGGCGTGGGCGTCGATGTCGGTCTGGCTGCCCGCGTCGGGTGCCCAGTCGGCCGGTCGGCGCAGGTCCACTGCATGGTCGGCATCGATGGCGACGTTCTCGAAGACGACTTCGTGGCTGCCCGAGGCGCGTAGGCCCAGGTGGTCCCAGCTCGCGATCACGCGCACGCCGGGCGCGTTGCGCGGCACCAGGAACACGCCGGTGCGCGGCTCGGCCTCGTCGGTGCGTGCCCACACGGCGAGCCAGCCCAGGCCCTCGATGCCGGTGGTGTAGAGCTTGTGGCCGTCGATCTTCCAGCCGTCGCCCTTGCCCTCGCCCTTGCTCTCGCCAACACGCCGCGCCACCGTGCCGGGCAGGCCGCCGCGTGCCGGAGAGCCCAGGGCGGGCTCCACGCGCAGCGCGTTGATGAGCGCGCCGTTCTCCACCGCGTCGCGCGTCACGCGCTCGCGAAGGTGCGCGGGCCAGCGGCTGTCCGGGCGCGTCAGCGCGTGGTGCTGCAGATAGGTCATCGTGAGGATCAGCGCAGTGGCCGGCTCGCCGCGCGCCACGGCCGAGATCACGCGCCGGGCCGTCGCCAGCGTGGCGCCGCCGCCGCCGTGCTCGGCGGGCGCGACCAGCCCGACGAGGCCGTGCGCCTGCAGGGCGGCGAAGTTCTCGCGCGGGAAGGCGCCGCTCAGGTCATGGTCGGCGGCGGTGGCCGCGAACTGGGCCGTGAGGCGGGCCAGCACGGAAGCGTCGACGGTGGTGGAGGAGGGATGTTCGGACGCGGCCGGCGGGCGGCGCAGGGGGAGTGCACTCATGGTTTCCGCACGGTAGCGGCCAGCCCGCCGCGCGAAAACGACGCTTCCCGCATATGCAAACTCGTTTTTCTGCGTTCGCTTCCATGCTGCGTCTGGTTACGGTCAGGGCGCATGAAATCAGACCTTCCCCTGGACCGGCGCCGGCTGCTGCAGGCCGCGGCGGCGCTCGCCGCGACCGGTTCCGCCGGCTGGACGCAAGCCGCCTCACCCTCGCGGGAAGCGTCGCGCGACCTCTCGGGCGTCACCCTGCGCGTGGGCACCTACAAGGGCCTGTGGCGGCCGCTGCTCGCCGCCTCGGGCCAGGCCGACACGCCCTACAGGATCGACTGGCGCGAGCTCAACAACGGCGTTCTGCACATCGAGGCCATCAACGGCGACGCGCTCGACCTGGGCTCGGGCAGCGAGATCCCGCCGGTGTTCGCGGCGCGGCAGAAGTCCAGCGTGAAGCTGGTGGCCGTCACGCATGAAGACCTGAACAACCAGGCCACGCTGGCGCGCAAGGACGCGCCGATCCGCAGCATCGCCGACTTCAAGGGCAAGCGGGTGGGCTATGTGCGCGCCACCACTTCGCACTACTACCTCGCCAAGCAGCTGGCCGAGGCGGGCCTCTCGTTCAACGACATCCAGGCCGTGAGCCTCACGCCTTCGGACGGCCTCTCGGCCTTCGCGCGCGGCGATCTCGATGCCTGGGCCATCTACGGCTACAACGGCCAGCTCGCGCGCACCCAGTACGGGGCGCGGGTCATCAAGACCGGCGTGGGGTACCTCTCGGGCAACTTCCCGATCTACGCCAACCCGCGCGCGCTCGACGACCAACTGCGCCGCGCCGCGCTGGCCGACCTGCTGCAGCGCCTTCAGCGCTCGTTCGCGTGGATCAACGGCAACTTCCTGGCCTACGCCCGCGCCCAGTCGGCCGAGACGCGCGTGCCCGTGGGCGACATCGTCGAGCTGTTCAACCGCCGCAGCGGCGACTACAGCCTGGGCCCCGTCAGCGACGCGGTGGTGCGCAGCCACCAGGACGTGGCCGACACCTTCCTGAAGATCGGCGTGCTCGACGGCCCGGCCGACGTGAAGCCCCTGTGGGACCGCAGCTTCGAGAGCGTGCTGCGCCTGCCCGCCGCCTGACAGCCTGACACCCTGACACCCTGACACCCACCTCCCGCCAACAGATACAGACAAGGACAGCACCATGAGCCAGCAGTCAAAGCAACAAGACGGCGTCGTCGAATTCATCGGAATGATCCAGGGCCAGAAGGTCTCGGAGATCCACGCGGCCAAGGGCCCCTCGCTCGACCGCGACTACGTGCGCGCCTTCGCGCAGGCCCACGAGACGGCGGGCTTCGACCGCGTGCTGGTGCCGCACCACTCGACGAGCCCCGACGCCACGCTCACCGTGGCCTACGCGGCCTCGGTCACCGAGCGCATCCACTTCATGCTCGCGCACCGTCCCGGCTTCGTCGCGCCGACGCTGGCCGCGCGGCAGTTCGCCTCGCTCGACCAGTTCAGCGGCGGCCGGCTCGGCGTGCACTACATCTCCGGTGGCTCCGACGAGGAACAGCGCCGCGACGGCGACTGGCTCGACCACGACCAGCGCTATGCCCGCACCGATGAATACCTCGAGGTGCTGCACAAGGTGTGGACGGCGGAGAAGCCCTTCGACCACGAAGGCGCGCACTACCGCTTCCAGAACGCGTTCTCCGAAGTCAAGCCGGTGCAGACGCGCAACGGCAGGCCGCACGTGCCCGTGTACTTCGGCGGCGCCTCGGAGGCTGCGATTCCGGTGGCCGGCAAGTACGCCGACGTCTACGCGCTGTGGGGCGAATCGCTCGACCAGGCGCGCGAACTGACCACGCGCGTGCGCGCTGAGGCGGCGAAGCACGGGCGCAGCGTGCGCTTCTCGGTGTCGTTCCGCCCGATCCTGGCGGAGACCGAAGAGGCTGCATGGGCGCGCGCCGAGAACATCCTGGCCGAGACCAAGCGGTTGCGCGTGGTGCAGGGCTACAACCGCGGCGGCCCGCAGCAGAGCGAAGGCGCCAAGCGCCTGCTGGCCGCGGCGGAGAAAGGCTCGCGGCTCGACAAGCGGCTGTGGACCGCGGTCGCGCAGGAGATCGGCGGGCGCTCCAACAGCACCGCGCTGGTCGGCACGCCCGAGCAGGTGGCCGACGCGCTGCTCGACTACTACGACCTGGGCGTGACCACCTTCCTGATCCGCGGCTTCGATCCGCTGGAAGACGCGCTCGACTACGGCCGCGAGCTGATTCCGCGCACGCGGGAGCTGGTGGCGCAGCGCGCGGCATCGGTCCGCAAGGCAGCCTGACCCCGTCTTTCTCCCTCCCCCTCTGGGGGAGGGCAGGGGTGGGGGCAAGCGGCCTCGAACACCGTCATGGCTTCGAAGCCGCGGAGCCCCATCCCAACCTTCCCCCAGAGGGGGAAGGAGCAAAAACCTAATACCCAGGAAACCCCATGAGCGCAGTTCTTTCCATCGACCGCAACGCGGCTTCGCAGCCGCTGAAGCTCAACCCGAACCCGCAGCAGAAGTACTGGTTCGACCCGGTTCCGCCGCGCACCACCATCCAGGCCGAGCGCCGACACCGGCAGGAGCGCCTGGCGGGCGCCTTCCGCCTGTTCGCGCGCTTCGGTTTCGCGCAGGGGCTGGCCGGCCACATCACGGCGCGCGACCCTGAGCTCACCGACCACTTCTGGGTCAACCCGCTGGGCATCCATTTCTCGCGCATCAAGGTGTCCGACCTGCTGCTCGTCAACTCGAAGGGCGAGACCGTGATCGGCGACAGGCCGCTCAACAAGGCCGCCTTCGCGATCCACGCGGCCATCCACGAGCACAACCCGAAGATCATCGCCGCCGCCCACACGCACTCGACCTACGGCAAGGCATGGTCCACGCTGGGCCGCAAGCTCGACACGATCACGCAGGACAGCTGCGTGTTCCATGACGACGTGGCGCTGTTCGACGACTTCACAGGCATGGTGGTCGACACCAGCGAGGGCGAGCGCATCGCCCACGCGCTGGGCGACAAGAAGGGCGCCATCCTCAAGAACCACGGCATCCTGACCGCAGGCCCCACGGTGGAGGCCGCCGCATGGTGGTACATCGCGCTCGACAACGCCTGCCATACGCAGCTGCTGGCCGAGGCCGCCGGCAAGCCGCAGCCCATCGACGAGGCCACGGCGCGCCACACGCACAGCCAGATCGGCGGGCCCGAAGGCGCCATCCATTCCTTCGACAGCCTCTACGAAGGCCTGGTCGAGGCTGAGCCCGAACTGCTTCTCTGACCCGAGCCCCACGACGATGAATGCAACTCTCACCCGCCGCAGGCTGCTGCGCGCCGGCGGCGCCGCCGCGGTGGTCGCCTCGGGCGGCCTGATCGCCTCGCAGGCCTTCTCGCAGCAATCCCGCAAGCTCACCTTCGCCTGGAACGCCACGGCCTTCTGCCTCTCGCCCGTGGTGGTGGCGCAGGAGCGCGGCTACTTCGAGCGCAACGGGCTGCAGGTCGACCTCATCAACTACACGGGCTCCACCGACCAGTTGCTGGAGTCGCTCGCCACCGCCAAGGCGGATGCGGCCGTGGGCATGATCCACCGCTGGCTCAAGCCGCTCGAATCGGGCTTCGACGTGAAGATCGTCGGCAGCTCGCATGGCGGCTGCGTGCGGCTGGTGGGCGCGAAGAGCGCGGGCGTCACCGACCTGGCGAGCCTGAAGGGCAAGACCATTGGCGTGTCGGACATCGCGAGCCCGGGCAAGAACTTCTTCTCGATCCTGCTCGCGAAGAACGGCATTGACGCCGAGAAGGACGTGGTCTGGCGCCAGTACCCGGCCGACCTGCTCGACATCGCGGTGAAGAAGGGCGAGATCCAGGCCATTGCCGACGGCGACCCCAACATCTACCTGATCGAGAAGCGCAACCAGGGCGCCTTCGTCGAGGTGGCGAGCAACCTCTCGGGCGAATACAAGGACAAGGTCTGCTGCATCGTCGGCGCGCGCGGCGAACTCGTGCGCAAGGACAAGGCGACCGTCGCCTCGCTGGTGCGCTCCATCGTGCAGGCCTCGGACTACGTGGCCGAGAACCCGAACGAGTCGGCCAAGCTCTTCGCAAAGTACTCGCCCAAGGTCGCGGTGGAGGACCTGCGCGCACTGCTGGGCACGCTCACGCACAAGCACCATCCGGTGGGCCGCAACCTGCGCGACGAGGTCGAGTTCTATGCGCGCGATTTCCGCGGCGTGGGCGTGCTCAAGAAGACCACCGACCCGGTCCGCTTCGCCGAGCACGTCTCCTTCGATCCCCTGGCATGAACATGGACAGAAGCCGCATCCGCATGAACCACAGCTCCCGCCGTCAGTTTCTCGCCCGAGGCACGGCCGCCGCCGCTGCCGTCGCTTCTTCGATCGCATTGCCCGGCATGGTTTCCGCGCAGGGCCGCCCTGTGCTCAAGGCCGGCGACCAGAAAGGCGGGCTGCGCGCGCTGCTCGAGGCGGCGGGCGGGCTGGAAGGGCTCGGCTACGACATCCAGTGGTCGGAGTTCCCGGCCGCCGCGCCGCTGGCCGAGGCGCTCAACGCCGCGGCGGTCGATTCAGGCCCTATCGGCGATGCGCCGCTGATCTTCGCGCTGGCGGCCGGCACGCGCGTGAAGGCCATCGGCGCGAACCGTTCCGACTCCTACGGCACGGCCGTGCTCGTGCGGCCCGATTCGACGCTGAAGACCGCCGCCGACCTCAAGGGCAAGAGCGTTGCCACCAACCGCGGCTCCATCGGCCACTACGTCACGCTCAAGGCCATCACGTCGGCCGGCCTCAAGCCGGAAGACGTGAACCTGCGCTTCCTGGCGCCGGCGGATGCCAAGCTCGCGCTCACGCAGGGCTCGGTCGACGCCTGGGCCACTTGGGAGCCCTACACCGCGCTGGCGGAGGTCAGCAAGCATGCGCGGGTGCTCGTCAGCGGGCGCGGGCTGCTGCCGGGGCTGAGCTACCTCGCGGCTACGGACAGCGCCATCGCCGCCAAGCGGCCGGTGCTGCAGGACTTTCTGCAGCGCGTGGTGAAGGCGCAGCTCTGGTCGTACCGCAACGTCGACGCCTACTCGGCCGCGCTGGCGCGCATCATCGGCATTCCGCCCGAGGCGGCGAAGCTGCAGTTCGAGCGCCGGCAGCAGAAGTGGGTGGCCATCGACGCGCAGGTCATCGCCGACCAGCAGGGCACGGCGGACTTCTACCGGCAGGTGGGGCTCATCAAGCAGCCGCTGGACGTGAAGGGCACCTTCGACACCGGCTTCGGCGTGGCCGGCTGAGACCGGAAGCGCTGCGCGGGACCGTAGCTGAATCCAAGACTCGCGTAGTTGCGTCCCCGGGGCGCGGGGCTGCGCTGGCTAGAGTCGTCGCATGACTTCCTACGCCATTCCCCCCGCACCCGTCCATTCGCTGCCCATCCAGGGCGAGCAGGCCCGCTTCCCGGTCAACCGCATCTTCTGCGTGGGCCGCAACTACTCCGAGCACGCCCGCGAGATGGGCCACAACCCCGACCGCGAGCCGCCGTTCTTCTTCATGAAGCCGGCCAGCGCCATCGTGGCCGACGGCGGCGAGTTCGCCTACCCGACCTTGTCGAGCGACGTGCACCACGAGATCGAACTGGTGGTCGCGCTCAAGACCGGCGGCGCGAACATCGCCGCGGCCGACGCGCTCGGCCACGTGTACGGCTATGCCGTCGGCCTCGACATGACCCGCCGCGACCTGCAGGCGGAAGCCAAAAAGATGGGCCGCCCCTGGGACACCGGCAAGGCCTTCGACGGCTCGGCGCCCTGCGGCGAACTGGTGCCGGTGGTCAAGGCTGGCCATCCGGCCAAGGGCGAGATCCGGCTCGATGTGAACGGCGCCCAGCGCCAGGTGGGCGACCTCGCCGACATGATCTGGAACGTGCCCGACACCATCGCCTACCTCTCGACCCTGTTCACGCTGCAGCCCGGCGACCTGATCTTCACCGGCACCCCGGCCGGCGTGGCGGCGGTGCAGCGCGGCGACCGCATGCGCGGCAGCGTGGCGGGTGTCGGCGTGCTCGAAGTCGCGGTCGTCTGAGGCTGAAGACTGCGCCCTCACCGCGCCCTCCGCACCTGGCGGGCGCGGCCGGTTCGCCGGCCCGCAAGTTGGCGTACCCTCGCAGGCGAAAGACGAAGACGCCTGCCCCGATGCGCCCCTCCACACCCACGTCGGTCCGAACCTACGGCATGCACGAGCGTGCCGACCACCTCGACTTCGACATCCGCTTCCAGGGTGCGCGCAACGAGCTCACGCTGCCGCACCGGCATGCGTATTTCCAGATCCAGGTCGGCATCGAGGGCAGCTCGCAGCAGTCCATCGGCGGCGAGGTGCGGCCCTTCGGGCCGCGGCACCTGAGCTTCGTGCTGCCGTACCGGGTGCACGTGATTCCGCACCCGCCCGACGCGCTGTACTGCATCGTCAACTTCGACCAGCGCTTCCTGTGGCCCGAGCTCGACGTCGACGCGCTCGACCTGGAAGACGTGCCGCTCGCGCGCCACCCCGACCTCGCGCCCTTCCTGTTCCAGGAGTACGTCGACTTCGCCTTCGACGAGGCCGACTTCGCGCGCATCCGCGGCTGGCTCGACGAACTGCACGCGCTGAACGCGAGCCGCAGCTTCGGCGCCAAGACGGCGATGCGCGGCATCCTGCAGCAGGTCATCGGCCTGGCCTGCATGCGGCAGGAGCAGGCGCTGATGCGGCTTTCGCTGCAGCACGACGGCAAGACATCGCAGCGCGACGCACTGCAGCGCGTGGTGCGCTACGTGCGCGACAACCTCGACAAGCCGCTGTCGCTCACCGACGCGGCCGCCGCCGCATTCCTGTCGCCCAACTACCTGGCCAACCTGCTGCGCAAGGAAACCGACCGCACCTTCACCGACCTCGTGACCGAGCGGCGCATCGAGCGCGCGAAGGAACTGCTCGCGTCCACCTCGCTGCTGGTGCGGGAGATCGCGCACCAGTGCGGCTTTGCCGACGAGGCGTATTTCAACCGGCGCTTCCGGCAGGTGGTGGGCAGCACGCCGCGCAACTTCAGGCGCGAGCACGTGGTGGGCAGGGGCGGCTAAGCGCTGCCGCGTTGCGCCGCCCGGGCGAGCTGGGACAGCCGCTTCACCAGCGGCTCGAAAAGCTCGGCTGGCGTGTTGCCGTAGCCCAGCACCAGCCCGCTGTACGGCGGCATGGACGGCATGGGCTGCATCGCGAAGCCCGACAGCGGCGTGGGCGCGATGCGATGGCGCAGTGCCTCGACGGCGATCTTCCGGTCGTCGAAGCGCTCCGGCAGGCGCACCGTGAGGTGCATGCCGCAGTGGCCGCCGTCGATGTCGTGCGGCACCTCGAAGTGCCTGCCCAGCGCGAGCCGCAACGCCTGCTGCCGGTCTCGGTACAGCCTGCGCATGCGGCCCAGGTGCCGGCTGAACTGGCCGCTTTCCATGAAGTCGGCCATGGCGAGCTGCTCGTAGCGGTGGCCGCCGCGCAGCATCTCTTCGAGCGGCGTCCGCACGGCGTCCACGAGCCGCTCGGGCAGCACGAGGAAGCCGAGCCGCAGCGACGGGAACATCGTCTTGCTGAAGGAGCCGATGTAGAGCACGGGTGCATCGTCCACCAGCCCCTGCATCGCGACGATGGGCTCGCCCGTGTGGCGGAACTCGCTGTCGTAGTCGTCCTCGACGATCCACGCGCCGTGCCGGCGGGCCTGTGCAATGAGCTCCAGGCGGCGCGCGATGCTCAGCACGGCGCCCATCGGGTATTGGTGCGACGGCGTGGTGTAGACCAGCCGGGGCGGGTGCTCCCGCCAATCGCGCCCGTCCACGCAGAGCCCCTCGGCATCCACGCGCATGGGCACGATGCGCATGTCGCCCGCGTGCATGGCGGCCTTCGCGCCGCGGTAGCCGGGGTCTTCGACCCAGCCGGTGTCGCCGGGATTGGACAGTAGCCGCACGCACAGCGAGATGGCTTCCTGCGCGCCTTCGGCAATGACGACCTGCCGCGACTCGCAGCGCACGCCGCGTGCCACCGACAGGTGCCGCGCGATGGCCGCGCGCAACGCAGGCTCGCCCAGCGGGTCGCCGTAGCCCAGCGCCGCGGAGCCGCCTTCGCGGATCGCGCGGTCGAGCGAACGACGCCATGCGGCCAGCGGAAAGTGCGACAGCGCGGGCACGCCGGGGCGCAGCGCCGCGCCCATGTCGGCACGCGAGGCGCTCGGCAGGATCCTGGCGAGGCGCTGCGCGGTGGCTGGCGTGGCTGGCGGCCTGCCCGTGCGCTCGTCTGCCCGTTCGCGCTTCGACGGCGCGGGCGATGAAAGCTCGGTCACGCGCGTGCCCTGCCGGTCGGGCCGCACGTAGCCTTCGGCCGCCAGGTGCTCGTAGGTCGCGGTGACCGTGTTGCGCGAGACGCCGAGCGCCTCGGCCAGCGCGCGGGAGCCCGGCAGGCGGCTGCCGGGCGCGAGGCTGCCGTCGAGGATGGCGCCCTTGAGGCGGTCGTGCAGCTGGCGCTGCATGGGGGCGGCGTCCGGTGCGCGGGAGAGCGCAGCGTCGAGAAGGTCGGACGGGGCGGCAGGCTTGGCGGGTCGTGGCACCATGAAATCTCTCTTTCATGGCACTTTCGGTGGCGCCACGTTGCGGGTACTTTAGCGATCTCCGGCACCGCCCCCCGTTCACCATCCAACGAAAGCGCTTCACTGATGTCAGCCCGCCAAAACGAGTTCGGCCAGTCCATCGGCCCCGACCTGCCCGGATGGACGCCGCGCCCCCAGCCGCCGCGCCGCACCGTCGAGGGCCGCTTCTGCAGGCTCGAACCGATCGACCCCGCCAGGCATGCCGACGACCTGCACGCCGCCTACGCGCAGGCTCCCGATGGCCGCGACTGGACCTACCTCGGCATCGAGCGTCCCGCCGATGCCGACGGCACCCGGGCCTACATCGAGCGCATCTCGAAAAGCACCGATCCGCTGCACTTCGCCGTGGTCGACAAACAAAGCGGCCGCGCGGTCGGCTCGCTGGCGCTGATGCGCATCGACCCGGCCAACGGGGCCATCGAGGTGGGCACCGTCAACTTCTCGCCGCTCCTGAAGAACACGCCGATGTCTACCGAGGCGCAGTACCTGCTGATGAAGCTCGCCTTCGACGAGCTGGGCTACCGCCGCTACGAGTGGAAGTGCGACAACTTCAACGAGCCTTCCAAGCGCGCTGCGCTGCGGCTGGGCTTCAGGTACGAGGGGCTTTTCCGCCAGGCCGTGGTCTACAAGGGCCGCACGCGCGACACGGCGTGGTTCTCGATCATCGACGGCGAATGGCCGGCGCTGCGCACGGCCTTCGAGCGCTGGCTGGCGCCGGACAACTTCGATGCGCAGGGCCGGCAGCGCATGTCGCTGGACAAGTTCCGGCTGCCGTCCTCCTGACGGCGGTGGCGCAGCCGGCTACTTGCCGGGCTTCTGCGCCTGCTCGCACTCGACCTGGATCAGCTCGCGCTCGTCCAGCGTCGCGCCGATGCGCACCGCGCTCAGGCAGCCGCCCCACACGCAGCCGGTGTCGGTGGAGAGCAGGTCGGGCCGCGAGAGCCAGCCCAGCGTCGACCAGTGGCCAAAGGCGAGGGTGGCGTTCGCCGTCTTGCGCCCGGGTACGTCGAACCAGGGCATGTAGCCCTCGGGCGCGTTGGACGCACTGTCCGTGACGTCGAAGTCCATCACGCCGTCGGCCGTGCAGAAGCGCAGCCGCGTCAGCGCGTTGACGATGGCGCGCAGACGGGCGCTGCCCGTGAGGGTGTCCTGCCACTGCGCCGGCTCGTTGCCGTACATCGACATCATGAATTCGCCCAGTGCCGGCCCACGCAGCACCGATTCGACCTCGGACGCCAGCACCAGCGTCTCGCCCACCGTCCATTGCGGCAGTACGCCCGCGTGCACCATCAGCAGGTCGCCGCTGCCGATGCGCATGTGCAGCGCCATGTGCTGCTGGCGAAGCCAGTCGAGCAGCTCTTCGGCATCGGGCGCGGCCAGCAGCTCGGCCAGCGTGTCCTTGCGGCCGGCCTTGCGCGCGCCGTGCGCCACGCCCAGCAGGTGCAGGTCGTGGTTGCCCAGCAGGCTCAGGGCTGAGGCGCCGTAGCCCCGTGCGCGGCGCAGCACGGCCAGCGAATCGGGCCCCCGGTTCACCAGGTCGCCCAGCAGCACGATGGTGTCGCGGCTGGGGGAGAAATCGATCTTCTGCAGCAGCCGCTGGAAGGGCGCGTCGCAGCCTTGCAGGTCGCCAATCAAGTAAAGTGCCATTCCCCCATTCTCTCCCGCAGTTCATGGATGTCTTCCTCCTGGCCTTGCTGACCACGCTCAATGCGTTGTTCGCAATGTCCGAAATGGCCCTTTCCACCAGCCGGCGCGCACGTCTCGCGGCCTTGGCAGAAACGGGGGACGCCGGCGCGGTGGCCGCGCTGAAGCTCATGGAGGCGCCCACGCAGTTCCTCTCGACGGTGCAGATCGGCATCACCTCCATCGGCATGCTCAGCGGCATCGTGGGCGAGGCCGCCTTTGCCGAGCCGCTCGCGGTCTGGATGGAAAGCGTCGGCATGGGCCGCGGCACCGCGAGCATCGCCTCCACCGCCGTGGTGGTGACCTGCATCACCTTCTTCACCATCATCTTCGGCGAGCTGGTGCCCAAGCGCATCGGCCAGCTGTATCCCGAGCCGGTGGCGCGCTGGGTGTCGCGCCCGATGCGCGGCCTGGCCAAGGGCGCCAAGCCCTTCGTGTGGCTGCTGGCGGGCGCCACCGCCACCACGCTGAAGGTGCTGCGCATCGACGCCAACGCGGCGCGCTCGGTGACCGAGGAAGAGATCTCCGCGAGCCTCGAGGAGGGCGTGGACGCCGGCGTCATCGAGCAGCACGAGCACCAGATGGTGCGCAACGTGTTCCACCTCGACGACAGGCGCCTGTCGTCGCTGATGATCCCGCGCGCCGACATCGAGTGGCTCGACGCCTCCTTCACGGTGCAGCAGGCGCTGCAGAAGGTGGCCGACGCGGCCGCGCTCAACCTCGTGCATTCCTGGTACCCCGTGTGCCGCAATTCGCTCGACGACGTGGTCGGCGTGGTCAGCGTGGCGCACCTGCTGCGCCTGGGCCCCGCGCACACCGGCGTGCTGGGCCAGGAGGCATCGCCTGCCGTGTTCGTCCCCGAGACGCTCACCGGCATGGAGCTGCTGGAGCAGTTCCGCGCCCGCGCCGGCCGCCTCGTGTTCGTGGTCGACGAATACGGCGTGGTGCAGGGCCTGATGACCCCGCGCGACCTGCTCGAAGCCATCACCGGCGAACTGCAGCCAGGCATGCAGACCGACGCCTGGGCGCATCAGCGGCCCGACGGCCTGTGGGAGCTCGACGGGCTCATGCCCGTGTCGGAGCTGCGCGCGCGCCTGGGCATCCGCGAGCTGCCCGACGAGGAGCGCGGCCTCTACAACACCGTGGCCGGTCTGCTGATGGCCGTGTCGGGTCACCTGCCGGAGGTGGGTGAGCAGATCGACTGCGCCGGCTGGTGCTTCGAGATCGTCGCGCTGGAAGGCCGCCGCATCGACCGCGTGCTGGCCTCGCCCGACTCGACCGCGCCGCCCAAGGAAGAGTAGGGCGCGGGCCATGCTGTCGCTGCAGGCTCTCAGCTGTCCCCAATGCTCCGCGCCCTTGCCGCGCGCCGCGCGCTGGCGCACGGTGAACTGCAGCTACTGCGGCGCCACCGTGGTGCGCGGCCAGGAGATCGTCGAGCGCGAGAGCTTCCGTGCCGCATGGCGACGGGCGAACGCCGACGTGCCCGGCGGCCGCGTTCTTGCGTGGCGCGGCGGTCGCTACCGCGTGCTCGCGCCGCTGGCCACCGGCGAGCACAGCGAAGTGCTGCTGGCCGAACGACTGGGCGCGCTGCCCGAGCGCGTCACCTTCAAGCTCGCGCGCGAGAGCTCGGCAGACGGCGTGCTGCAGCGCGAATTCACCGTGCTTCAGGCGCTGCAGGATCTTTCCGTGCCGGGCGCCGCCTACTTCACCCGCCGCCTGCCGCAGCCGCTGGGCATCGGCGTGGCCGAGGGAATGGCCAGCGCGATGGGCGAGGGCTCGCGCCAGGCGTTTGTGCTTCGGCACCCGAACGGCTTCTGGGGCAGCCTGCACGACGTGCAGCAGGCCAACCTGCAAGGCATCGACCCGCGCCACGCCGTGTGGATCTGGCGCCGCATGCTCGAGGTGCTCGCCTTCGTGCACGGCGCGGGCTGGACGCATCGCGATCTTTCCCCTGCCCATGCGCTCGTGCATCCGCGCGACCATGGCGTGCTGCTCATCGGCTGGTCGCGCGCGCAGCAGGCCACCGGATCGGCGCACGACGCGGCCGTCGCGCGCGACCTGATGCAATCGGCCTGGGCCGTGCGCGCCGTTTTGCATGGCGGAGCAGCCGGCGAGCCCGGCCTGGGCCCACACACCCCGGCGCCCCTCGCGGCTTTGCTGCGCGAGTGCAGCGAAGACGCCGCCGCCTGTCGGCGCCTCGGCGCGCAGGGCATCGAGCAGGCGCTCTCGGCCGCGTCGCGCGAAGCTTTCGGCGCGCCGAGGTTCGTCCATTTCGATCCGGCGCCCGCACCGCACGCCGGCGCCTGAATCAACGCATACGTACAACAGTCACAGAGGAGCAGAACCCATGGGCTACGGAAACTACTCGCACGCCGCCCACACGGCACTCATCGCGGACCGCGCCGCGAGGCCCGGCGCGGAAGTCTTCACGCAGCGCTCCACCCATCCGCTGATGAACCCGCACGGGCTCAAGGTGCGCGAGTCGCGCGACAACGCCGACCACCCGAACTCGCTGGGCATCGCCTTCGCGCTCGACGTGACGGGCTCCATGGGCGACATCCCGCAGATCCTCGCGCGCCGCGAGCTGCCCACCTTCATGAAGCTGCTGACCGACTGCGGCGTGGCGGACCCGCAGCTCATGTTCATGGCCATCGGCGACGCCAACTCCGACCATGCACCGCTGCAGGTCGGCCAGTTCGAATCGACCGCCAACCTCATGGACCAGTGGCTCACCTGGAGCTACCTGGAAGGCGGTGGTGGCGGCACCGGCGAGGAAAGCTACGAGCTCGCCTTCTACGTGATGGCGCAGCACACCGACATGGACTGCTGGGTCAAGCGCAGGAAGCGCGGCTACCTGTTCGTGACCGGCGACGAGCTGCCTTACCCGGCCGTCTCGCGTCACCACGTCGAAGGCCTCATCGGCGAGAAGCTCGACGAGGACATTCCCATCGAGGAGGTCATCGCCGCCGCCGCGGAGACCACGAACCTGTTCTTCCTGATCCCGGACGCGCAGCGCCGCCGCCGCTGCGAGCCGCGCTGGCGCGAGCTGCTTGGCGATCACGTCATCTGCATGGACTCGCCCGACGATGCCTGCGCCGTGGCCGCCGGCATCGTCGCCCTCACCGAGAAGGCCGTGCCCAGCCTCGAGGCGCTGGCTGGCGTGATGAGCGCCACCGGCATGGAAAAGGAACGCGTGGGCGGCGTGCTGCACGCGCTCGACGGCTATGCCGCGCTGCTCGATCCGTCGGCGTCGCGCCGTGCGCCGCCGAGCGCGGCGGCAGCGGCCGCCGGTCCGCGCTCGTCGTGGTGGAAGCGGCTCTTCGGTTGACGGCCGTGTGACGGCTCGCGCATCCACGCACTACGTCTCGCTGCTGGGCCTCGGCTTCGGGGACTGCGGCAAGGGGCTCTTCACCGATCACCTGTGCGGCGAGCTGCGGGCTCACACGGTGGTGCGCTTCAACGGCGGCGCACAGGCCGGCCACAACGTGGTGCTGGCCGACGGTCGCCACCACACCTTCTCGCAGTTCGGCGCCGGCAGTTTCCATGCGGGCGTGGGCACGGTGCTCGCGAGCCCGGTGGTGGTGCACCCCACGGCGCTGCGCGTCGAGGAAGAGGCATTGCAGCGCGCTGGCGTGGCCGATGCGCTCTCGCGCCTGCTGGTCGATGCGCGCTGCCGCGTGACCACGCCGTTCCACCAGGCCGCCGGCCGCCTGCGCGAATGGGCGCGCGGGGGGGAGGGCGCGCACGGCAGCTGCGGCGTGGGTGTCGGTGAGACCGTGCGGCATGCGCTCGCGTCGCCCGACGATGCCTTGCACTACAGCGACCTGGTCCGGCCTGCGCTGGCGCTCGAGAAGGTCGAGGCACTGCGTACCACATTGCTGCGCGAGTCCGCCTCGTTCGCCGTCCCTTCTTCGCATGCCGAAGCGGCACAGGAACTCGCCATGCTCCGCGACGGCACGCTCGCCCGTCGCTGGCTCGACGCCGTGGCGCCTTGCGTCGCGCAGTCGCCGCCCGCGAGCGCGGACCGCATCGCCGAGCGCCTCGCGCGGCCTGGCGCCGTTGTCTTCGAGGGCGCGCAAGGCGTGCTGCTCGACGAGTGGCGCGGCTTCCATCCGCACACCACCTGGAGCACGATCTCGGCCGCGGCGGTCGAGGCCGTGCTGGCCGACGCGGGCATCGACGCGCCCGTGCAGCACCTCGGCGTGCTGCGCAGCTACCTCACGCGCCACGGCCCCGGCCCGCTCCCCACGCACGATCGCACGCTCGATGCGCGGCTGGCCGAACCGCACAACGCGGAAGACGGCTGGCAGGGCGCGTTCCGCAGGGGGCATCCCGACGCGGTGCTGCTGCGGTATGCGCTGGACGCGGTCGGCACGCTCGACGGACTGGTGGTGAGCCACCTCGATGCCCTCGGGCATGCGCAGCTGCAGTGGTGCGCGGGCTACCGCACCGCCGATGCGGGCCGCCTCGCGTCGCTGCCGCTCGGCGGCGTGCGAGACCTCGATCACCAGCAGGCGCTGACGCAATTGCTGCAGGTCGCCGAGCCCATCTACGAGCCGCACCCCGTCGCCACGCCGCACGCATGGGTGGAGCACGCGGAGGCGCTGAGCGGCCTGCCCGTGCGCTTCGGCGCGTTCGGTCCGACGCGCGAGGCGGTGCGCGCGCGCAAGCATCTGCCCTGATCGTCCGCAAAAAGAAGGAATTTCCGTGGACTACAACCTCCCCCTGATTGCCGGCGCCGTGCTCAGCGCCATCGCCGCGCTGCTGCACGTCTGCGTGATCTTCGGCGGGCCGGCGTGGTACCGCTTCTTCGGCGCGGGGGAGCGCATGGCCGCCGGCGCGGCAGCCGGGCACATGTATCCGGCGCTGGTCACGCTGCTGGTCGCAGGCGTTCTGGCCACGTGGGCCGCGTACGCGCTCTCCGGGGCCGGGGTGCTGCGGCCGCTGCCGCTGCTGGCATTCGCGCTGCCGGCGATCACCGCGGTGTATTTGCTGCGGGGACTTCTCGTCGTCGGGCTCTTCCTGTTCGACAGGCGGCGGCTGACGGCATTCTGGGTGTGGAGCTCGGTGATCTGCCTCGTGTACGGCAGCGTTCACCTCGTGGGCCTGATCCAGGTGTGGGACAGCCTGTAGTCGGTCGCGAGTCAACTTCCACGAAGGACCCTCCACGCCCAGGCTCAGGCTGTCCTTCACCTGATAGCCGAGAGCTGTGAATCCGGCCCGGGCGGGGCGGCCGGCAGCGGCGTGTGACCCACTCGTGCGGGATGTCATCTCACGGGGCAATTTCTTACAATAAGTTGCGTTCCGTTTCGCCGAGACAACCCAAATCGCGCCTTCGTACATTCATAGCGTCCGCTCATGCCTTCGTACAGACTCGCCTCCTGCTTCGTTCGCAATGCCCGCCTGGCCGCGGGGCTGATCGCCTCTCTGACACTGTTCGCCTGCGGCGGAGGAGGTGGTGGCGCAGGCAACGCGGCATTCTTCATTCCGCCCGCGCAGCAGCCCGCCGCGCCTGCGCCCGCCGGCACATCGGGCGAATCCACCGTGCTGATGCGCGTCAAGCCGGAGGCGGTCGGCGTCAACTGTTCCTTTGGCGGCGCGCGCGTCGAGGCCGGCCTGGACGCCGACAACGATCACGTGCTCGCGGACAGCGAAGTTACCTCCACCCAGTACATCTGCAACGCCACCGCCGCGGCGGATGGCCTCAGCACGCTGGCGCGCATGCGGGCGGAGCCCGCCGGCAGCCATTGCGCGCAGGGCGGTTCGCAGGTGCTGGCCGGCAAGGACCTGAACCGCAACAACGTGCTCGACGATGCGGAGGTGACCAGTTCGGCCTACGTCTGCGGCGGTGCGCCGGGCGCGACGGGCGCTGTAGGCGCCGCGGCGTCGAACGGCCGCGACAGCCTGCTCGCATTCGCCGCCGAAGCACCGGGCGGCACCTGCGCCTATGGCGGCCAACGGGTGCAGTCCGGGCTGGACCTGAACGCCAACGGCGTGCTCGACGCGGCGGAGGTCACGGCCACGGCCTACGTATGCGCGGCCGCGCCGGCCGACACGCGCTGGATCAGCGTCACCGCCTCGAGTGTCCAGACCGAGTCGAACACCGGCTATCAGGCGAACTCGAGCACTGGCGTCACGCTCACGCTGCCGCCCGCGCCCACGGTGGGCGACTGGATCAAGGTGGTGGGGGTGGGCAGCGGCGGGTGGACCATCGCGCAGAACGCAGGGCAGCGCATCGAAACGCGCGGCCTGCCCGGCGGAACGGACTTCGACTGGCGCCCGGTGGCGCCCAACGGTAGCTGGAGCGGCCTGGCATCGTCCGCCGATGCCACCCGCCTGGCGGCGACATCCACCACCGGCGAGCTGTACACCTCGGATGATTCCGGTGCGAGCTGGGTCCCGCGCCTCACGGGACAGGTCTGGAGCGGTGTCGCTTCTTCCAGCGATGGCCTCGCGCTGCTCGCTGCAACCAACGGCGGTGCGCTTTACCGCTCGACCGACGGCGGCAACAACTGGACCAACGACGGCTCGTCCCAAGCCTGGACCGCGGTGGCCAGTTCCGCCGACGGGTCGCGCCTGGTCGCGACCGCCTACCTCGGGCAGATCTGGACTTCGTCGGACGGCGGCAGCAGCTGGACGGCGCGTGAGTCGAGCCGCGCCTGGCGCGCCGTGGCCTCTTCGGCCGATGGCCGGGTTCTGGTGGCGGCCACCAATGGCGCCCAGCTGTATGTCTCGACCGATTACGGCGTGAGCTGGACCCCGCGCGCGAGCGGCCAGTTCTGGTGGTCGGCGGCGGCGTCGGCGGACGGCAGCATCCTGTACGCCACCGTGGACACGGGCGCCGTCTGGGTTTCCACCGATTCGGGCACCACATGGGAACCGCGCAGCGTCAACCGGGACTGGCGAGGCATCGCCACATCCGCCGACGGCCGCTACGTCGTGGCCGCCACCAGCGGTGGCCGCCTCTACGAGTCCAGCGACAGCGGCCAGACCTGGCGCGCGACCAGCGACGCCGGTGCCTGGACTGCGGTCGCGAGCAGCGCCGACGGCGTGAAGGTGGCCGCCGCCAAGTCGGGCTCGGCCATCCAGCTCGGCACGCGTCGCACTTCGACCACCCTGGGCACGGCCGGCTCGATTTCCGGAGGGCAACAGGACTCGCTGGAGTTGCAATACGTGGGAGGCGGCGTGTTCATGCCCGTCGGCTACGTGTTGGCCAATGTGGCATTCGTCGTTCGCTGAATCTGTTTCGCGGCTCCGCGCGCGCGAGAGTGCTGTCGCGCGGCATTCTGGGTGTGGAGCCCGGTGATCTGCCTCGTGTACGGCAACGTTCACCTCTTGGGGCTGATCCAGGTGTGGGACAGGCTCTGACATCGGAGCGCAAGTCAGCGGCGCGGCAGAATGCGCGCCACACCTGAAAGCCGCCAGATGACGATCGACCCATTCGACGAAGGGCTCCACCACCGGCACATCGTGCCCTACGACCCCGCCTATGCCGAAGTCTTCTCCCTCGTGCAGGAGTACGCGCGAGGGTGCATCGAAGGCGTCGAGCTCGTGCACATCGGCAGCACGGCGGTAGCCGGGCTGCGCGGCAAGCCCATGGTCGACATCACCGCCATCACCGCGCGCGAGAACCTGCGCGAAGAGCAGAAGGCCTTCGAGCGGGCCGGCTTCCATCGCAGGCCGGTGTGGGTGGACAAGGACGAGAAGCCGTATGTCTGCGGCTCCGTGCTGCATGGCGGGCGGCGCTTCAACGTCAACATCCACATCTGCCATCGCGGCGATCCGGTGCACAAGGATTCGCTCGCCTTTATCGACATCCTCGAGCGGCGGCCCGATCTGCGCCGCAGGTATGAGGAGGCGAAGGACCGGGCCCATGCCGTGGACCCTGCCGATCCGCAGGTCTACAACCGCGAGAAGGAGGCCGTGATCAGGGAGATCGAGGCGCAGATTCCCAAGGCCTCGAAGACCTGAGCGCCGCTCGCGGCGCCGAAGCGACGGCACCGTCGCGTGCCGCTGCTCGCCGGGTTGACCGGTGCACCGCAGCAGGGTGCAATGCCGGAGGACTCTTCGTATTTACAGGAAAGGACCTGCCTTGAAGCTCGACTCGAAACCGATTCCGCTTGCAGCCCTGACGCTGACCGTCCTCTCGATGACCGCCTGCGGGACACCGCAGGCGAAGGATGAAGCCCCGGCCGGGGCATGCCGGCCGGACGCGGCAACCGCCCTGACCGGCAAGAACGGCGTCGGCGACGCCGAAGCTCGGCAGCTGGCCGGCGCATCGATCGTCCGCCAGGTCCAGCCCGGACAGCCCGTGACGATGGACTACCGGCGCGAGCGCGTGACGATCGAGACGGACCCGAAGACGGGCAAGATCGTTCGCGCCTACTGCGGGTAGACAGCGTTCCGGGCGGGTGCTTGGCGGTGTCCCGCCCTCACCACGCGTACCCCGCCTGCACCCGGGCCGCCACCCGGCTGCCGCTTCCGCTGCTGGTCGCGGTCGAAACCCCCACGCCCAGGTTCAGGTTGTCGTTGACCTGGTAGCCGAAGGCGACGCCCAGCCCCGACGCGCCCGCGTAGTTGCCGACGGCGGCGCCCATCCATTTCTTCCCTGCAGCCAGCGTCGGCATCGACGGCATGGCCAGCGCGGCCGCCACGCCCTGCGCGGCGAAGGCGTTCGCCTGGCTGGTCGCGTTGGCCACCGCCTGCTGCAGCTGCCCGAGGTTGACGGCGTCGGTGGCCAGCAGGCCAGGCGCGACGTTCGTGATGCCGCGCAACTGGTTGGTGGCGGCGTTGCCGACCGACACGGTGTTGTCCCGATCGGCCACCGAGCCCTGGCCCAGTGCCACCGCGTTGTTGCCGCTGGCCAGCGTGTTGGCGCCCAGCGCGACGGCGTTGTTGCCGGTGGCCACGGCGTTGTTGCCCACCGCGGTGGTGGGATCGGCCAGCGCCCTCGCACCCGCGCCGATGGCCACCGAGCCCGCGTGGTTGGCCTGCGCACCGTTGCCGATGGCCACGGTGTTCTCTCCGGAGGCCTGCGCGTTGGTGCCCATCGAGGTGCTCCCCGCGCCGCTGGCGCCCGCGCCCGGGCCGCAGGCCACCGAGCCGCTCGCGCTCACGGCGCATACGCCGCTGGACAGGGCCTGGTTCATCAGCGACTGCAGCGCACTGACCTGCTGCACGGTGAAGTTGTTCGCGGTGGTGATGGCCGTCTGCTGCGCCTGCTGCACCTGGCCGACGTTGGCCGCATCGGTACTCGCCTGGCCGGCCGCCACGTTGTTGATGGTGGTGCCCGCGCCGCCGTTGGCATTGAGCTGCAGCGCGGTGCCGCCCGCGCCGTACTGCGCCGAGTTCTGCGCGAGGCCCAGGGCCGTGTTGGAGGTCTGCTGCACCGTGTAGAGCTGGCTGCCGTTGACGGCGTCGGTGCTCGTGGCGTTCACCGCGCCCGCGCTCACGTTGACGAGGGTGCGCGTCTGGCCTGCCGAGCCGAAGGAAACCGTGTTGGCCACGGTGGCGACCGAGTTGGCGCCGATGGCGATGCTGTTGGTCGCGCCGGCCGCGACCTGGCTGCCCGAGCCGATGGCTACGCCGCTGGTGGCCAGCGCAGACGCGCCGGCAGAGCCGTTGTAGGCGCCGCCGATCGCCGTGCTGCCATTGCCCGATGCCACCGCACCTTGGCTGGTGTCCAAGGCACTGCCGATGGCGATCGCCGAGGTGCCCGATGCCTGCGCGCCGCTGCCGCCGGCGTGGCCGGGGTAGCCGCAGCAGCCATAGGGGCCCTGGCCTCCCGCGCCGACCGCGATGGCACCGCTGGCCGAAGCCTGCGCGCCGCTGCCGCCGGCGCCACCCGTGCCGCCCGCGTAGCCCGGGCCGGCGGTGCCGCCGCCGCCGATGGCCGTCGCGCCGTTCGCGGTGGCACTTGCGCCGGCGCCACCCGTGCCGCCGAGTGCACCGGCGGCTCCGTTGTTGCCATCGCCGCCCGCGCCGATCGCGGTGGCGCCGTCTCCCTGGACCGTGGCGGCGGCACCGCCGCTGGAACTCGTCCAGCCCGGCTGGCTGGGCCCCGGGTTGCCCGCGTCGCCGGCCACGTAGCCCGCTGCGTGAGCGCTTCCCACGGCGAGCAATGCGGCGGCCTGCAGGCATCTGAGTACGGTGTGGGGCCGAATGGTCATGGTTCCTCCTTCGCTGAAACGGCAGACAAGACAAAAAGCCGCACGAGTGTGTGTTTTTGTTTCCAGTGCCGCCATCCCCGAGAACTGGTAAATCCGGCCCTTTCGGGCCGTTCATGAGCCTTCGCCCGCCGGGCTGCTGTTCAGTGGGAATGCGAAGGGCCGCGCCGCCGTGCCGAAGGGCGGTTGCCACGGCTGCCGCCGCGATTCGACGGCTCAGCGGCTCACGCGGGCGTTCTCGTCGCGATAGCCCTGCGGCGTCACCCCATGCTGCCGCGCGAAAGCGCGCTGCAGCGCATCCACCGAGCGGAAGCCGCTGCGGCCCGCGATCTTCTCCTGCGTCCAGCTGGTCTGCCGCAGCAGCTGCGCGGCGGCGGCCACGCGGGTCTGCTCGACGAAGCGCGCCGGCGTGCAGCCGGTCTGGGCCGCGAAAGCGCGCGCGAAGTTGCGCGGGCTCATCCCCGCGCGCGCGGCCATCGCCTCGACTGAGAGGTCTTCCTGCGGATGCGTTCCTATCCACGCAACCAGCTCACGCAGCCGGTGGCTGGCCATGGCCTGCGCCTCGAGCGCCTGGCTCAGCTGCGGCTGCTCGCCGCCGCGCAGCATAGGCAGCGCCAGGGTGCGCGCGATGTCCATCGACACCGCATGGCCCAGGTCGTCCTCCACCAGCGCCAGCGCAAGCTCGATGCCGGTGGTGACGCCGGCCGAAGTCCACATCGGGCCGTCCTGCACGTAGATGCGCTCGCGCTGCACGCGCACCTGCGGGCGCAGCTCCTGCAGCATGTCGCAGGCGCTCCAATGCGTGGTGGCCTCGCGTCCGTCGAGCAGGCCGGCGGCGGCCAGCGCGAAGGCGCCGGTGCACACGCTGCCCACGCGTCGCACGCGCGGCGCGACTTCGGCGATCCACGCGCTCACGTTCTGCTCGAGGATGGCGAAGCGCACGGAAGGCTCGTCGCCGCCAGCCACGATCAGCGTGTCGATCTCCGCCGGCAACTGCCGCAGCGCCAGCGTGCCGGCGAAGCTCAGTCCGCCGTTGGTGAGCACGCTGCCGCCGGCCGGCGACGCGATGTGCAGGCGGTAGGTGCCGGGGCGCATCTGCTCGGCCTTGCTGAAGACGCTGGCCGGGCCGGCGATGTCGATGGCCTCGACGCCATCGAATGCGACCAGCACCACCACGCCGCCGGCGCCGTGGCTGGCAGGAACCGCGGCTTCTTCGTCCTTGTGGGGCAGGGTGGGCATTCTTACTCTCGGGGCATCGCCTGCAGTCATGGAGAAACGTCGATGTTCACCGGGTCATTTTCACGCGCGCTGGCTGTCGCCGGCATGGCGGTGCTCGTTCTGGCGGGCTGCTCCGCCGGCGCGCCGCTGCCGCCACCGCCGCTCGACGATGCGGCCGCACTGCAGCGCGACCAGCAGGCCTTCGTCGATGCGATGAAGCCGCGCGACCCGGGCGGCAAGCGGCCGGTGATTGCCGTGCTCGCATCCAACGACGGCACTGAGATGACCGACCTTCTGCTGCCTTACGCGGTGCTCGGCCGCGCCGACATCGCCGAGGTGCGCATCGTGGCGCCGCGCGCCGGCCGCGTCGACCTGTTCCCCGCGCTGCAGGTGGACGGCGCGCAGGACTTCGCCGGCTTCGACCGCGCGCATCCCTCGGGTGCCGACTACGTGATCGTCCCCGCGATGATGAAGGACGATGCGCCCGAGATCACCGCCTGGCTGCGGCGGCAGTCGCAGCAGGGCGCCCGCGTGATCGGCGTGTGTTCCGGCGCGTTGGTGGTGGGGCAGGCCGGCCTGCTCGACGGCCGGCGCTTCGCGGGCCACTGGTACGACCGCGGCACGCTGCTGAAGCGCCATGCGGGCTCGGCGCACGTGCCGCACCGGCGCTACGTGGTGGATCGCGGCGTGGCCACCACCACCGGCATCACCGCATCGGTGCCCGCGATGCTGGCGCTGGTGGAGGCCATCGGCGGGCGGGAGAAGGCCTCCGCGCTGGCGGCCGAACTCGGCGTGGCCTCGTGGAGCCCGGTGCACGACAGCACGCCCTTCGGCCTCGATGCCGGAAAGCGCGTCGCCTACCTGCTCAACAAGGCCGCGTTCTGGCGCGTCAAGCGCTGGAAGGTCGAGGTGCGCGACGGCATGGACGACGTGTCCCTCGCGCTCGCCACGGACGCGTGGGAGCGCACGGGGCGCGTGCGTGTCGAGGCCGTGTCGGCCTCGGGCCCGGTCAGGCTGCGCAGCGGGCTGGTGCTGCTGGCCCGGCCCGCCGCCGGCGATGACGCGCCCCGGCTGCCCCTGTCGGCCACGCTCAAGCCGGTGCCGCAGCTCGACCGCACGCTGTGCGAGATCGCCGGCCGCCACGGCGGCGCCCGGCGCGACTGGGTGATGCTGGAGATGGAGTATCCGGCGCAGCAAGGCGCCGCCGCCTGCACGGGCTGACGCGCGGCGAGCCGCGTCATACTCTCGGCCGGATCGTTCGTTCCTCCCCCTGGGGATGGGGCGAAGCCCCAACCGACAAGCCGGGAGTAGAAGAAATGATGACCGCCCGCTGGCGTGCGCCCGTTGCCGTACTGGCGCTCGTGTTCTCGATGCTCATGAGTGCGTGCTCGACCCTGCCGCTACCTGTGTCGGACCGGCCCGTCGCAGCCATCGCCGACTACAGGGACACCCCGCTCGACGCGATCACGCGCAAGGTCCTGCCCGCGAACGAGCAGGCGGACGGCCGCTCGGGCTTCCAGCTCCTGCCCTACGGCCCCACGTCCTTCGCCACCCGCATCGAACTCGCGAAGCTCGCCACACGCAGCCTCGACGTGCAGTACTACCTGCTGGCCGCCGACAACACCGGCCGCGCCCTGATGCGCGAGCTGCGCGACGCGGCACAGCGCGGCGTGCGCGTGCGGCTCCTGGTCGACGACCTCTACACCACCGGCGAGGACGACCTGCTGCTCGCGCTCGCCAGCTATCCGAACGTGCAGGTGCGCCTGTTCAACCCGTTTCCCGGCGGGCGCGGCAGCGACCTGACACGCTTCATCAGCTCGGGGCTGGAGTTCGGCCGCATCAACCGGCGCATGCACAACAAGCTCTTCGTGGCCGACAACGTCGCCGCCGTGGCGGGCGGGCGCAACATGGCCGATGAGTACGTGATGAATGCCTCCGGCAGCAACTTCGTCGACATGGACGTGTTCGCGGCCGGCCCGGTGGTGCGGCAGCTCTCCGACGAGTTCGACCACTACTGGAACAGCACCGTCGTCTACCCCGTGGGCCGCATCGCCGGCAGCGCGCTCACGCCCGAACAGCTGCGGCAGAACTTCGACAGGCTCACGGCCGCGGCCAGGCCGCCGCAGGCGCCGCGCATCCCGCCGGACGGCAAGATCGCCAACCCCGTCGAAGGCGAGCCGTCGCTGCTGCCGCAGGAGATGGTGCCCATGCTCAACCTGCCCTTCGAACTGGCCGAGGACCGACTCAGCCCGCTGCTGTGGGCGCGTGCGCGGGTGCTGTTCGACCCGCTCACCAAGACCGCGGGCCTCAACGAGCGCGAGAACTCCATTAAGGGCACCGTGACCGAGGGCGTGATCCAGTGGTTCCGCACCTCGCGATCGAGCATCAAGATGGTGTCGCCGTACTTCGTGCCTTCGGACGCCGCCGTGGCCGGCCTTGCGCAGGCGCAGGCAGCGGGCGTCAAGGTCGAACTGGTCACCAACTCGCTGGCCTCCACCGACGAGCCCTGGGTGTACGTGGGCTACTGGCCGCACATCCACGAGCTGCTGAAAGCAGGCGTGGCCATCTACGAGCTGAGCCCCACGCTGAGCGTGAAGCGCGGCAAGCTCGGCATCTTCGGCCACCGCACGGGCGCCCTGCACATGAAGAACGGCGTAGTCGACCACAAGGAGGTGTTCCTGGGCTCGATGAACCTCGACCCGCGCTCGGCCCACCTCAACACCGAGCTCGGGCTCATCATCGAAAGCCCGCAGATGGCGAAGCAGCTCGACGGTTTTGCCGATGCCGGCAGCGCCTACCGGCTGCGGCTCGATGCCAGCGGCCGCAACATCGAGTGGGTCGAGGAAGACGAGAACGGCCGGCAGACGGCCTACGACGTGCCGCCCGAGACCACCGCGTGGCAGCGCTTCAAGCTGCGGCTGATCGCGCCCTTCATTCCGCAGAGCCAGCTGTAGTGCCGGCGCCGCGCCGGCAGCCGTTCACACGTTGCTGGTCGCGCGCACTTCCTCGATGCTGGTCTGCCCGGCCAGCACCTTCTCGATGCCGTCCTGGCGCAGGGTGCGCATGCCTTCCTGCAGCGCGGCCTGCTGCAGTTCTTCCGCGCGCGCACCGGTCTGCACCAGGCGCCGCAGCGACTTCGACATGCTCATCAGCTCGTGGATGCCCACGCGGCCCTTGTAGCCCGTCTCGCCGCAGTGCTTGCAGCCCTTGCTGGTGTAGGTGTGCAGCCGCCCGTCGCGGCCGTGGCGCTGCACCCAGCCGGCCAGCACCGCCTGGCGCTGCGCTGCGTCGCGCTGCTGCTCGGGGCCGAAGGCGTGCATGTAGTCGTCCAGCAGCTCTTCGATGGCCTCGGGGCTCGCGGGCGCGCCGGTGGTGCACTGCGTGCACAGGCGCCGCACCAGCCGCTGCGCGAGAACGGCCAGCAGCGAGTCGGCGAAGTTGAACGGATCCATGCCCATGTCCAGCAGGCGCGTGACGGTCTCGGGCGCGCTGTTGGTGTGCAGGGTCGAGAGCACCAGGTGGCCCGTCAGCGATGCCTCGATGGCTGTCTTGGCGGTTTCCTCGTCGCGGATTTCGCCGACCATGATCACGTCCGGGTCGGCGCGCACGAAGGCGCGCAGCGCCTTGGCGAAGGTCCAGTCGATGCGTGGGTTGATCTGCACCTGCCGCAGCCCGGCCTGCGTGATTTCCACCGGGTCTTCCGCGGTCCAGATCTTGCGCTCGGGCGTGTTGATGTGCATCAGCGCCGAATGCAGCGTGGTCGTCTTGCCGGAGCCCGTGGGGCCCACGCACAGCACCATGCCGTAGGGGCGCTCGACCGCTTTCGTCAGCTGCGCGAGGTTGTCGGGCGAGAGGCCCAGCCGGTCCATCGGGATGGGCTTGGCCGAGGCCAGGATGCGCATCACCACGTCTTCCAGGCCGTTGTTGGTGGGAATGGTCGCCACGCGCAGCTCGATGCGGTGCTGCGGCGAGTACTTCGTGAAATTGATCTTGCCGTCCTGCGGGTTGCGCTTCTCGCTGATGTCGAGGTCGCACATGATCTTCACGCGCGCGACGATCGCGTTGCGGTAGCTCGGCGGCAGTTCCAGGTAGGTGTGCAGCAGGCCGTCGCGGCGGAAGCGGATGCGCGTCTTCTCCTGGCCCGGATAGCTCTCGATGTGGATGTCGGAGACGCCCTCGCGGTGCGCCTCGATGATCATGCTGTTGATCATGCGTACCAGCGAGTTGTCCGACTGCTCGATGGGCGCCTCGCTCACCGTAGGCGGGGCGGAAACCTCTTTTTCCAGCGTCTGCAGCAGCTCGCTCGTGCCGGCCACGTCGAAGTCCAGCGGCTGGCTGGGGTCGAGGCTGGCCGCGAAGGGGTTGGGCGCCGAGCCGGTGTGTTCGCCGATCTTCTCGTACGCCGCGTTCAGCACGCCGTCGAGGTCCAGGCACTGGCCCACCACCGGCGTGACCTTCAGCTGCGAGACGAACTCCACCTCGTCGAGCGCCGAATGCCGGCTGGTCGGATCATCGATGGCGACGATCAGCCGCCCCTCGTGCAGCATCAGCGGCATGATCTGCAGGCGGCGCGCCACGGCATGCGGCAGCTTGCGCAGCGCCTCGGCCGCCGGGGGAAAGAGATGCAGGTTGACCAGCGGATAGCCCATCTTGCGCACCAGCGCCGTCTGCAGCTGGCCCCGGCTCACCACGCCCATGCGCACCAGCGTCTCGCCCAGCGGCACCATCGGGTCCAGCTTCTGCCGGTCCAGCCCCGCGCGAAGCTGCTCCTGCGTGACCATGCCCAGCGAGATGAGTGCCTCGCCGATACGCGCGATGGGGGTGCGGCTCTGGGCCTCCAGCGCGTTCAGCAATTGCTCCGGCATGACGACTTCGTTGATGGACATTGGGGAGGTTCTCCTGCTCGATTTTGTGCATGGATCGTAGAGCGTGATCGTGTCCATTGCCACAGGTTCGAGCTTGAGTACGCAAGTACTCAAGTTAACAACGAGTTAACTCGTGACGGCAACCGGCGGCACGGTCCGCGCGCCGGATTTCCTTCCGTCCTACGCGCAGCAGCCGCCGCCTCGTCAAACATCGACGGGATGCATCGATACGTACTTGCCACAAGTGCTCTGGTGGGCATGCTGCTCGGCTTCGCGGCGAGCGCAGAGCCCATCAAGCTGCCCGTAGACAGCGACGAGAAGGGCTCCGTCTACGTCGCCCCCAACGTCAATCCCACCGAGACATCGGCCACCGTCAACGGCGCCACCGTCGGCGTGCAGCGCCCCGACGGCAGCGGCACCTACATCGGCACCGACACCTCCACCCCCCGGCCCACCTATTCGCTGGGCGCGAGCACCGGCGGCAACGTGTCGTTCTCGGGCGGCGTGCAATCGGATGGAAAGGCCAACAACGGCGTGAAGGCCGGGGTAACGATCAAGTACTGAGCCCGGCTCAGACCAGCGTGCCGTACACGATGAACCCTTCGTGCGTCGCGACCTTGTCGTAGAGCGTGCGGCCCGCCGTGTTGGTCACGTGCGTCTGCCAGTACACCCGGTGGCCGCCCGCGAGCTTCACGCGTTCATACACGCCGTGGATCAGCTGCCGGCCGACGCCCCTGCCGCGCTCCGAAGGCAGCGTGAACAGATCCTGCAGGTAGCAGGTCGGCTCCAGGCGCGTGGTGCTGCGGTGAAAGAGGTAGTGGGTGAGCCCGACCAGTTGCCCGTCGCGCTCGGCGACCAGCGCATGCACCGGTTCGTAGGCATCGAAGAAGCGCTGCCAGGTGGCCTGCGTGATCTCGTCGGCGAGGGCGGTCGCGCCTTCGCGGCCGTAGAAAGCGTTGTAGCCGTCCCAGAGCGGTTTCCATGCCGGGTAGTCGGCGGCCACGGGAGGGCGGATCAGCAGGGAAGAGGTCATGTCGTCGTCGAGTCGCGTTGAAACCTGCGATTGCAACACGGGGGGACGCGGTCCTTCTTCAGCTTTCCCGGCTTTCTATTTCTCGTCGCGCAGCCAATACCACTTGTAGAGCATGCGCTGCCCCATGCGCCGGAAGGGCGCGAACGCACGCGACTCCACCACGCCCAGCACGTTGGGAAACGGCAGCTGCGAGTGGTAGATGGGCAGCTCGAACACCTCCCGGCCCGCGTCCTTGCCCGCCACCCGCTCTGCCAGCCGCTTTCCGGCCCACGTCGAGAACGACACGCCGTTGCCGCCGTAGCCCACCGCGTACCAGATGCTCTTGCCGGCATCGGGCTGCGTGATGCGCGGCATCATGTCGTGGCTCATGTCGACCCAGCCCCACCACGAATAGTCGATGCGGATGCCCGCCAGCGGCGGGAACTTGCGCGCGATGGCGTCGGTGAGCAACTTCAGGTGCACCGCACTCTCGGCATCGGCGCCGCTCACTGCGCTTCTGCTGCCGATCTGCAGCCGGTTGCCTTCGAGCAGCCGATAGTAGAAGCGCAGCGTGCGCGTGTCGGTCATGAAGGTCTTCGAGCGGAAGTTGGTGGCCTGCAGCTCCGCATCGGTCAGCGGCCGGGTGACCACCGAGTTCGAGAGGATCGGCATGATCCGGTTCTTCAGCGCCGGGCTGAGCGCCTGCCCCGTATAGCCGCCCGTGCACACCGCCACGCGGCGTGCGCGCACCACGCCGCCGGGCGTGCGCAGGTGGTGCACGCCGTCGATGGTCTCCCAGCCCTGCACCGGGCTCGATGTGTGCACTTTCACGCCCAGTGCGCGCGCGCGCCGCATCAGGCCGAAGGTGAACTTCAGCGGATGGATGCCGATGCCCTCGGCCTCGTACATCGCACCGACCGTCTCGCGCTCGTCGCAGTAGTCGCGGCGCACCTCCTGGGCGCTCATCATGCGGGTGGCGTAGCCGAACTTCTCGCGCATCAGCCGCGCCTCGGCATCGAGGACTGGCAGCTTCTCCGCCCGGTGCGCGAGGTATAGGTGGCCGCCGTCGCAGGCGTCGCAGTCGATCTGCGTGGTGAGGTGGCGGAAGTTCTCGAAGCCGCCGCGGATCTCCGCGTCGAGCTTCTTTGCGGTGTCGAGGCCCCAGCGCTCGATCCACTGCGAGCGCTTGAGCCGGCCGCTCGCGTTCTGCCCCTGGCCGCCGCTGCGGCTCGAGCACCCCCAGGCCGCCTGGTTGGCCTCCAGCACCGTGGCCTGTATGCCGTGCTCCTGCGCGAGGTAGAGCGCGGTCGACATGCCCGTGGCGCCCGAGCCGATGACGGCCACGTCGACGTCGATGTCGTGCGTGACCGGGCCGTCGTCCTCCGGCGGCGTACCGGCGCTGGCCACCCACCAGGTGGGTGCGTAGGCGCGGCCCGATCCGGGGTCGGGGGCGAGCAGCGGGTCGTATTGCGGGTCGTAGGGGCGCGGCGGCGCCTTGGGCTGCTGTTGGTGTGGCTGCTGGAGCGCTGCGCCGTCGATGTCCAGCCTTGCGGTGCCTGTCATGGTCATGAAGGGCTCCAATCGAAGAGGAGGAAAGGAGACCGGCGTGTCACTTCGCGGCGGGCAGGTTCGGCCGTGCCTTGCGGAACACGTTCTTCAGGTGGATCTTTCCGTCCCTGAAGGTGAAGACGTCGATGCCGTCGGTCTCGATGCGGCTGCCGTCGGCGGCG